>ERZ1292633.87-Hain-H41-02um-R1-87-length-125603-cov-57_pt1 | contig 125603 bp, 128 predicted proteins | sample MGYA00564406_ERZ1292633 | MGnify/ENA primary metagenome ERZ1292633 (study PRJEB36523, sample SAMEA6512639) | groundwater metagenome | collected 2019-01-08 | study: AquaDiva: Metagenomics assemblies of 32 groundwater samples
TTCGGAATGGCGGCCACTGCCCCTCTGACCATCAGTCATGAATAATGCGGGCTAGGACGAGCAGCTGACGCTGAGGTGTTTGCCCCAGTTCGGGGGGGCGGCGGCGTAGGAATTCATGCCGGGTTGCTCGGTGTAGGGCTGTTGCAGCAGCGTCAGCAGCCGGTCGATCTCGGAATAGTCTTTCTGCTGGGCCTTCTCGATGGCTCCTTGGGCGAGATAGTTACGCAGGACGTATTTAGGATTGACCCGATCCATCCGAGTCCGGCGCTCCTCGTCACGACTCTGCTCGCTCTTCAGCCGGTCACGATACTGACCGGCCCAGACATCGAACCGATCCGGATTCAGGAAATGCTCGCGTAGGCGCTCGTTCTTGGCGCCCACGGCGGATGAAAATGTGCCGAGCTCACGCCAGAAGATCGTGTAATCGACACGGCTGCCGACCATGAGCGATTTCAATTCTTGTAGTAGGGCTTCATCCTCCCCACGGTCTTCCACCAAACCCAACTTGGCGCGCATGTGATTTCGATAGTGCCGATCGACGCTCGCCTGGTAGCCATCCAAGGCTGCTTTCAATTCTTCCTTGGGCGCGAGCGGCAGCAGGGTTTGCGCCAAACAACTGAGGTTCCAGAGCCCGATATACGGCTGCTGGTTGAAGGCGTAGCGCCCGTTATAGTCCGAGTGGTTGCAAATGAAGCCGGGGTCGTAGTCATCCATGAAGCCATAGGGGCCATAGTCCAGCGTCAGGCCGAGAATCGACATGTTGTCGGTATTCAACACGCCGTGCGACCAGCCGACCGCTTGCCATTGCGCGATCAGGCTCGCCGTGCGCTCGACCACGTCGGCAAAGAAGCGGGCATACTTGTCGGTGGCCTGTGCAAGGTCGGAGAAATGCATCTCGATGGTGTAGTCGGCTAATCGTTGCAAATGCTCGTGCTGCTTCCGGTAATAGAAAATCTCAAATGTGCCGAACCGCACATGTGACGGCGCCATCCGGACGATCGTTGCGCCGCTTTCGACCTGCTCGCGATACACCTTGTCGTCGCTGCCGATCAGACACAGGGCCCGCGTGGTCGGGATACCGAGTCCGTGCATCGCTTCGCAGCAAAGATATTCACGGATCGCCGAACGAAGCACGGACCGACCATCCCCGTCGCGCGAGAAGGGCGTCATGCCCGCGCCTTTGAGGTGCAGATCCCAGCGTTCCCCGCGCCCGTTCGTCACTTCCCCGAGGAGGATCGCCCGGCCGTCGCCGAGCTGCGGCACGTACACCCCGAACTGATGGCCGGAATAGAGCATGGCCAACGGCTCCATGCCCGGCACAAGAAGGCTTCCGCCGAACACCCCGGCAAATTCCGGCCTTGTCGCTTCCCGAGGATCGAGATCGAGCAGTTCAATCGCCGCCCGGTTCGCGCTGATGAGAAACGGGGGCGTGGCAAACGGTGTCGGGTTCACCTTGGCGTAAAATACGTCCGGCAGACGCGCGTAGCTGTTATCGAACGGGAGGGTTTCGAGACTGTGGGCTGTCATCGCGCTTCGTGACCTTGGGCTACCGGAAGTTGGCTTCGAGATCGGATTCTAACGTGAAGACGAAAATGCGCTCGCCGACCACGGTGTCGATGTCGGTAAACAAGGCCGTGATCTTCGCACCGATCAAATCCGCCACCTGTTCACAGAGCCGTTCCCGGCCCTGGGCGATGAGGTTCTGCCGAAGCCGCTTGACCATATCGATACCTTCGGCGGTTTTGGCCAGTTGCCGCTCCGCGGGCGTCAGCACACCCTTCAACCGCACGACGAGCATGTCCCGCACAATGAACACCCGGACATCGTCCGGACCTCGGCCCAGAAATTCCTGCTCGAACTTGATGATCGCCGTCCGGACGGCGGCTTCCTTTTCTCCCTTGCTCGCCACGGGCAATAGATCCTTCTGAATGGTTGATCGAGATCACGCGCGGCCGATTATACCTACGGGTCAACAATTTCATCCAGTCCAGCCGGTTCAGAGCAGAGCTTTCGGGCGCTGGGACGAACCATCGCCTCGTGATTGATATCAGAATGGACCTAATGCCAATTGACGATAGCGCACGACTTGGGTATATTCATAGAACAATAATTAGGACGTACTATGGATCTTCTGAGGGCTCCATGCGGAAAATCAAACTGTCTGAAGATTTGACTCCCATTAGCGAGTTTCGCCTGCATACCGCGGAGTTGGTGGCTCGAGTAAAAAGAAACCGTCGGCCTTTGATCCTGACTCAACACGGCCGTTCCACCGCGGTGCTGGAGGACATACAGGAATTTGAACAGAAAACCGAACGATTGGAACTGCTGGAGGCCATCGTCATGGGGCTGCGCGCGGCGGAGAACGGCGAGGTGGTGTCACATGCGAAGGCCATGGCTGAATTGGATAGGCTCCTAGATGCCTAGGCGGACCACCCTGGTCTGGACTCGCCCTGCCCTTGACGCGCTTCTTGACGCTGTGCGGTACATCAAGCGGGATAAGCCACTTGCTGCGGAACGGTTTGCGGCACTCATCCGAGCCAAGGTCGGAAGACTGAGACAATATCCGGAGTCGGGCCGTCTGGTGGCGGAATTCCCCGCCAGTGGCCTACGGGAGATTGTCGTCGAGGACTACCGCATCATCTATCGGGTGCAGCAGGGGCGTAACCGGGTCGACATTGTGACGCTGCGTCACGGCACGCGTCAGCTGGAACCACCTACCGATGCCCCGTAGTCGGCTGGTGGCGCTACCCTGCTGCACCCGACTCACTGCACCAAGGCATCAGACCGCCGCATCGTCATTGCTCTACCCTGTGCCAGGCCAGCAAGCCTCAGCCCTCGTGCCTCGGCGCGATCCGCTGAATCAATGTACGAGAAGCGCAGAGAAAACTCGGGCCAGACACGACACCGGGGACTAGGCCCGTCGACCTCATCGCCCAGCCCTGCCGCGCCGACTTTTTGCTTGCAATTGCGTGGGCACCGCGGCTACATCTACCGTAGTTTTCCGGTGGTGCCGCCGACAGGCCGTGAATCGCGCGTAGCCCGGACCCACCGCATTGATGTAATGAGACAGGCAGTAGGGTCTTGCCGGTGTTTCCCCTCAGGGAAAGGCCGGGGACAGTGCAGGCCAGTCGTTGGTACCTTGCTTCAAGGACCGTCGGCTGGCCTTTTTCTTTTCATGGGAAGCCTTTGTATGGGACACATGGAATCGGTATGTCGTTTTTAGCGCTCGTCCCGCTGTTGCCGTTGTTGACGGCGTTCATCGTGATGACCGGCGATCGCGCGGAGCAGGACCAGAGTGCCAGGGCGGGGTTGTTCCCCGTCGTGGCGGCGTTTCTCGGGTCCCTCATCGCCCTGTGGGTGGTGACCTCCGGGGATCCGATCACCATCCAGCTCTACGATCCGGCCTCCATCGCCAACCTTGCCTTCCCCATCGGGTTTTATATCGATCGGCTCAGCGCGGTCATGATGGTGCTGATCACGGGCGTGACCACGCTCATCTACCGCTATTCGATGGGCTATATGTATCAGGATCGTGGATATCGCCGGTATCTCGGGATGCTCGGCATCACGACCTCGGTGCTGCTCTGCATGGTCTCCAGCGCCAACCTGGTGATGCTGTTTATCTTCTGGCAGATTCTCTCCTGGCTCCTGTTTCTGCTCGCGCACAACCACGCGCATGCCGCCACGCTGTCCGGCGCGGCGAACACGTTTACGATATTACGGCTCAGCGATGCGGCGTTTCTGGCCGGGATCGTCCTCGCCTATTCGCTCTACGGCACGTTCGAGTTTCAGACATTATTTACCCGCGCCGCGGAAACGCCCATCACCCTGTCCCTCTGGCCTGACCTCGGCTGGGAGATGAACGGCGTCACGGCGGTGACCCTACTTATTTTTATCGGGGCCATGGGCAAGTCGGCACAATTTCCGATCCACACCTGGCTGCCACGCTCGCTGTATGCGCCGACGCCGGTCCACGCGCTTCTGCACGCCGGCATCATCAACGCCGGAGGATTCCTGTTGAACCGTCTGGCCCCGCTCTACGGTCTGAGCCCGACCACCCTGCATGTGGTGTTCGTGATCGGCATGCTCACGGCAATTCTGGGCGCCACCATGATGTTGACGCAAAACGACATTAAGAAGACGCTCGGCTTTTCGACGATCGGCCAGATGGGCTACATGATTATGGAATGCGGGCTGGGCGCGTTTTCCCTCGCCGTATTCCATTTGATCGCCCACGGCCTGTTCAAAGGCACGGTGTTCCTGAACTGCGGCAACGTGATCCACAAGGCCCGCCAGGAACCCTCGTTTCCACCAATCGACCGCGAGGCGGAGGAAAGCGAATTCTCCAACCTGACCTGGTCCACCGGATTCCTGACCACCCTGCTCTTGCCGCTCGTGATCCTGCTCGTCACGCACGGCGTGTTGCGCATCCCGCTGATCGAGTCACAGGGCACCGTGATTTTCCTGTTCTTCATCTGGGTCACCTCCTCGCAGGCCATTCTCTCCCTGACACGTATTCGCGCCGTGGCCTCTTGGAAGGTTTCCACCGCCATGCTGGTCACGCTCATCATCGTGGTCTTCACGTACCTCTTTGCGGTGGAGAGCTTTACGCATTTTCTGTATCCGAATCCGGAGGTGGTGGCATCGTATTTCAAGGCCGCCGCGCTGCCGGGCCGGCTCTTCGACAGTCTGGTGGTCGGCACGACAGTGCTCACGATCCTCAGCTGGGGCTATCTCTATGCGCATGCACATGGGCGCACGGTCAAAATTCCCGGCTGGATCGACGTCTTCCTCGTTCGCCTCTATGTCCTGTTCATGAACCGCCTCTACCTGGATCAGCTGTATCTGAAGTTCGGCCGGATGGTGACGCTCGTCGCCCATCACCTGGAAAAGCGGTTGTCGTGACCATGCAACGCAGCCACACGAACAACGGCACGGCGCCGGCGGTCGGAGGCCGGTCATGATCAAGACCTGGATGACGCCGTGGCTGCTCATGGCCGTCCCCTTCCTCGGCGCGGCGCTCAGCCTACTCCTTCGCGCGTCGCTCCAACGGATGAAGACCTCGGCCCTCCTGACCACCGTGGCCTGCCTGCTCGTCGTCATCGGGACGCCCTGGGCGCTGGGCGACACGCTGGCCGGTGTGCCGTTTCTCTGCCTGCTCCCGCTGACGGCGTTTCTGTCGCTCCTCGGCCAACCGTTGCACCGCGACAATACTTCGGCCTGGACGGCGACGCTGGTGCTACTGGGACTGGGACTGGGCATCCTCACCGCTCAAGCGCCGGCGCACGACGTCATGCTCCTGATACTGCCCGGCTTGCTCTGCATCCTGCTCTATCGATACCAATCCGGAGCCACGTCGGAGACCTGGCGGGGGTTATCGGCCTACGGACTGAGCATGGTGTCGGCCGCGCTGGCCTTGGTGCTCACGACACCGGCCTCGACGGTGGCCCTGTTGGTCACCTGTGCCACGCTGCTGCCGCTCCTGCCCGTTCACAGCGGATTCATTGCGACCTTGACCGGATTACCGGGCAATCTCCCCGCGTTTCTCGTCTTCCTGCTGCCGACGGTCGGATTCCATACCCTGCTGACGTTGCTCCCGAACCTGACCGTCACAACCCTCCACACCGTGACGATTCTGGCGTTGGCGGGCGCCGTGTACGGTTCGCTCCGGGCACTGATTCAGGCGCGCCCGCTGCCGCGGCTTGCCTACGCCGCCCTCGCGTTTTTCGGCATGCTCTGGTGGTATGTCGCCGACACCGGCACCGCCCCCGTGCAAGCGACGGTCTATCTCAGCGCCGTGGGGCTCGCGGCCAGCGGACTGCTGCTGGCCTGGTATGCCATCCGGGCCCGGTATGGCGATATCGATCTACGCGCACTCGGCGGGCTCGCCTATCCCATGCCGCGCTTCAGCACCCTGTTGGCGCTCCTGGCGCTCGCCGCGCTGGGCATGCCGCCCTTCGGCGTGTTTTCCGGATTCCTGGGCATGCTGCTGATGCCCACGTTTACACCCTCCGGGCCCTTTGCCGTCGTCATGATCGTCTGGCTCACCGCCTCCTGGTATTACACCGATCTCGTGCAACAACTCGTCTTCGGCCGGCAACGCGTGGATGTGCGATACGACGACTTACGCCAGACGGAGTTCGCCTCGTTGGTGCTGCTGCTGTTATTGCTGCTGGCCCTCGGCACGGCCCCCTCGCGCTTTTTCGACTCGTACGTACCGACACCCCCGGCCACGGTCGCCATGCAGGAGGGCACATGGATCCGGTGATCCGCACCGACGACCCGGCAGATCTCGAAACCCGCCGCATGGAACTGCGAGGCACGATCCGCCTCGCCAGCGAAGTCATCGCGCAGTATTGGCCGATGCGGACCTTTGTCCATCACAATCCATTGCATAGCCTGGAGTACCTCCCGTTTACGGAGACCGTCCGCCGCGGCCGACAATTCCTCGGCGGTCACGGGTATCTCCTCGGTGACGTGTATCGGCGCTATTTGAAATCGGGCCGAATCCTGGTCCGCCATATCGACGAGGCCCTGGCGCCCCTCGCGCTCGACCAGGAAATCGATCTGGGCCCCTGCCGTATTTCCCATCGTGACGTGTTGCGGGCCTGCCTGACCCATGGCCTCTCCTCCGCAACCGACGAACCGCTCGATCGACTGATGGAACGTGAGCCGAACGAGGAGCAGGTCGAGGCGCTGGCCGAACGACTGGTCTCGTTCTCTACACCCACGGTTCAGGAACGGATGGCCGTCACGGTTCGGGAGGATGTCGACGCGCTCGGACGCCATCTCACCCTCTCCAACTGGTGCGACGAGACGCTGGGCAGCCACATCGTCGAACAGATCAACAGCGAGCTGGTCAAATGGTGCGAAGCGTTTCTGGACGAAGGCCATGCCGCCTGGTCCATGCCGGGTCGGGACCAGGGCCTCTACGCCGCCTGGAAGCAGGCGGCCGGGAAAGAATGGACAACGTGCGGCATTGCGGACAGCCGCCGGAAAATTGCGGCGCTGCCGGAGCATCCCGAAGACGCCGTATTGGACTGCCTGGAAGCGCTAGCGATCCCCGGGAAATTCCGGCAGGACTACCTGTCGCTCCAACTGGCGGCCCTTCCGGGTTGGGCCGGCTTCATCAAATGGCGCGCGGAAGAAACCGGCTATGCCTGGCAGCAGGCCTACCCCGTCGGACTGGTGAAGTTCCTCGCCGTGCGCTTGTGGTATGTGCGCGAACTGGTCCAAAAAGTCTGCCGGGAAGAATTGGGCATCGAAGGGAACTATCCCGCGGTGACGGACTACATGACGCAGCAGTCTCATGCGTACTTCATGCACAAGGAATGGGCCGCCGGACGACTCCCCGCTTCCATGGCCGACCGGGTCGCCCGCCTGCATGCCAACACCAGACACCGTCAGCAGGGAACGCCGGCCCTCGCCCATGAATGGGAGCAACTCACCCATCACTATCAGATCGAATTCGGACCGCGCCGCGAACGGGCTGCGCAGCGGCTCATGGCGCGACGCCTGCTCACGCTGGCCCAGGCGCTCGAGATCGTTCCAGCCCTGCTGATGGACGGTCCGCCGACGGCCCTTCGCATCTTGCTGGATTGGATCGACGCCTTCCCGGAATCCGCGCATGGTCCGGTGTGGCTCAAGGCCTTCGAGGCCGGGTATCAGGATCACCTCTTCGGCATGTTGCTGCGCGCGCCGGTCAAACCCCAACCGGCCGCCGCCGAGCACCATCCGCCGGTGCGGCCCCACTCCCAATCTGTCTTTTGCATCGATGTGCGCTCCGAGCCGTTCCGCCGCCACCTGGAATCCACCGGCGCAAACGACACCTATGGGTTTGCCGGTTTCTTCGCGGTCTTCATCCGGTATCGGGCCTGGGGCAAAGAACACGAGACCGAGCAGTTCCCGGTCATCATGCGCGCGAAAAACGAAGTGCGTGAGATCCCCCGCAGCTATCTGGATCACTACGTGTCCAAACACCAGTCCCGCGCGAAACTCGTCCACGCCGGACATACGCTGCTGCACGATCTGAAGGAGAACGTCGTCACCCCCTATGTCATGGTGGAGTCGCTAGGCTGGTTCTACGCGCTGCCTATCATGGGCAAGACGATGTTGCCCGCCCTCTACAAACGGTTGACCAATTGGGTGCGGCGGTTATTTGTCCCCCCCATCGCCACGATTCTCACGGTGGACAAACTGGCGCCGGCCGAAACCGAGGAAATGGTGGTCTCCGAACAGCGGGCCTTGATCTGGAAAGCGCTGCGCGGCCGGCTCGGCCTGCATGGATCGCGTGTCGAGGCCGAATTCGTCGAGGCCCTGCGGCGACGCGCGCTGGACGACGATGCCCCGGTGGAACCGTTCCTCAGCGACGCGGCCAGATCGGTCGATCTGTCCACCGACCAACTCACCACCTTCCTCGAAGAACTCCGGCGGCACTACCGGATCAATCGCCGCGCGGCCTCCCACCAGAAAGAGCGGATCACGCGAACCGGCTTCACGCTCGAAGAACAGGTCATGACCGTGGAAACCGCCCTGCGCATGATGGGCCTGGTGAGAAATTTCGCCCGCCTCGTGCTCTTCTGCGCCCATGGCAGCACCACCGAGAACAACCCCTTCGAGTCGGCGCTGGACTGCGGCGCCTGCGGCGGCAACGAGGGCAAACCGAACGCGCGCGTGCTGGCCGCGATGGCCAACCGCCCGCCGGTGCGGGAACGGCTGGCGAAACGCGGCATCGAAATCCCCTCCGACACCCACTTTCTCGCCGGGCAGGTCGATACCACGACGGACGAGGTGCACCTGTTCGATCTCGAAGATGCGCCGCCGACCCATCGCAAGGACGTGGCCCGACTGTACGACGACTTACGCGAAGCCGCGCAACTGACCAGCCAGGAACGCTGCACCCGGTTTCCCGATGTGGGGACTGTCCTGCCCCTCGACCAGGCATCGGCGCATGTGGCCGGACGGAGCGCGGACTGGAGCCAGGTGCGGCCGGAATGGGGCTTGTCCAGCAATACGAGCTTCATCATCGGCCGCCGGGAGTTGACGAAGGGACTGAACCTGGCTGGGCGCGTCTTCCTTCACTCGTACGACTATCGGGAAGATCCGACGGACCGCTGGCTGGAAGTGCTGCTGACCGCGCCGCAGGTGGTGGCGCAGTGGATCAACCTGGAGCATTATTTCTCGGCCGTGGACAACGACGTCTATGGAAGCGGGAGCAAGATCTATCACAACGTCGTCGGCCGCATCGGCATCATGTCCGGCCCCTGGAGCGATCTCCGGCTCGGCCTCGCCTGGCAGACCGTCATGAACGACGACCTGCCCTACCATGAACCGATGCGCTTGCTGACGCTGGTGGAAGCCTCGCGCCCGCGGATCGAGAAACTCATTGCGCGGCACGAGGTGCTGCAACATTTCTATCACAACGAGTGGGTGCACCTGGCTGCGCTGGACCCTGAGGACGGAATCTGGTACCGCTACATGCCCTCGGGAGTCTGGCGCCGCGTGAGGAATCCCGGTGACACATAAATCGCAACCGGCATCAGCTCGGAAGAGACCTTTTTTCAAAGGAGTGGACACATGGCCGCACTCACGTTGCATCCCATGAAAGAAATCCGTGTCATCGTGTCGGGTGAAAACCGGCCCTTTGTCACCGAGTTGCTGGACAAGGTTGAAGCGACCGGATACACCATCATCGGCAATATCTCGGGGAAGGGCCATCACGGCGTGCGCGAAGCCCACTTCATGTTCAGCGAGCAGGAGAGCCTGGTCATGATCATGGCGGTGGTGCCGGAAGAAAAAGTGGAGCCGGTGCTCGCCGGGTTGCGCCCCCTCTTCGACCGGTATTCAGGCGTCATGTTCGTCTCCGATGTCGCCGTGAGCCGGCGTGAATACTTCGGAAAGAAAAACGCCAAGTCCTGACCTACCGACCGGGAACCCGCGACTGATGAGCCCGCAGGGGGAGAGACGACCTTGTCTTCTCACCGGTGATTGTCTACAATGTGCCCCCGTTGGCCTGTAAGAGGAAGGACGGCACGTGAAGGGATTACGGTTCGAACGGCTCGGGCGAGATCGACACTACAACATCATCTTCCACATCGGCAGCAGCTATGTACCGGTGAGCGACGAGACCATCGAAGAGCTGAAGGCTCAGACCCTGCTGTCCTCCGAGCGTTTCCTCGACCTTCTCCTCGACAAAATCGGCTACACCAGTTACCTCAAAGACCAGATCCGCACGGAGCTTCAAGCCTCCGGCGATCCCATGACTCAGATGACCGTCCTCCAGGGCGCCATCCGGGAGCTGTAACCGGCTGCTGAAAATTCCCTCCAGCTTCGTTCTCAGTCGTCCGTCCACCTCGACGTACAGGAACAGTACGCCTCGGCATCCGAACTCCCTGCGGCCTTGCTGGAGAAAATTTTGAGCAGCCGAGTGGTGCTGATCTGTGACATTCCTGTCAGGTCGGCAAAAGGCAATGGAGAGATGACGACTGTTGGAAAGGCCTTCAGAATCCCACTCTGAAATCACGGAGTAGGCGATCGTTGAGTCGAACGCCTTTGGGGATACGGCGGACCGCCCGCGCCCTGGCAAGCAGGACATCAACGTCATTGGGGGCGCTGTGACTCATCCGTTCTAGGCATGAAATGACCTCGAAATTCAAACTGCGTCGATGCGCGGCTGCTCGCTGCTTGAGGCGTTTGACTAAGGGCTCGGGAATGTTTTTGATGGTCAATGTTGCCACGGCAGTCTCCCTAGGATGGTGGTTCCGTAAGGACACCCTTAGGATACTGTCCGAAGCCTCTTTAGTGGTCAAGCCGGATCACGTGCGCAGGGTGCTGTAAGCCTCTGGTAGGCAGATGAATAGGGAAATTATTCGAGATCTTCCTCGAAGAAATCCGAATCAACTTTCTTGATTTCGTAGGTGGAAGCAATCGACACTCCCACATCATGATCAATCATGTAACCTGCTAACTGGGTGCCGTCGATGAGGATGATTCGAGAAGAGTATACCGATGCACGCGCGTCTTTGGTGAAGACGGATGTTGTGATGAAGATGCCTTTACTGGCTTTCATCTTCGAAAGAGCGCCGGCAAATTGATCAATGTCCGGGCTGCCCACCGGCTTGTCGTTCCATCGCTTTGCCTGAATATAGATATTGTCCAATCCGAGCTTATCTTGCCGAATCACTCCATCAATTCCGCCATCTCTACTTTTTCCGATCGCGTGGCCGGCGTCTTTCAGTGAGCCTCCATAACCCATCCTGACCAGCAGGAGGATAACGAGTCGTTCAAAAAATAGTGGACTGCACTTCTTCACCCTTTCGAGAACTTCCGAGGCAAGGGCTTCCCGCAACCGCTCATATTGGGTTGCCAATGATTCAATGGGCGTCTCGGCGGAGCCGTTAGCTGGAACTTCGACTTTATCCGTTCTGCGCTCCTTCTTGCGTCCCTGGAACTCTCGAAACTCTTCAAACTGCGACAGAAGGGTTCCATCGACTCGGGCCGGTTTACCCTTGAGAATCGTTCGCCCACGATCAGTGATGCGAAAGTGGCCTCGCTTCGTTGCCTCAAGGAGACCGGCCTTTTGCAGGTATGTTCGCGCCCACGACACGCGCGAAGAGAATTTGAAAGTACCCCCACTCGGCAGAAGCTCATGTCGCTCATCGGTTGTCAATTTGAACTGCGTTGCCAGTTTCTCGACGGCAGCAGTAAGTGGAATCTCCTGCCCATTCATCTCCGCAGCAATCTGCAATAGCGGCAGCATCAGGGTTTCGTAGTCCGGAATTGGCATATCGGATACCTTTATCGCTTACGCATATGAACAATGATTCCCGCTAGCCGGAGGCTGCCCTAAACCTGGCCTGTGACCACCAGGTTTTGAGAACCGCCTTCAACTTCCACCTCCCCAGAGGATCTGAGGGAATGTGCTTCCCCTGCGCGCGTCCAACGAGGGCTTCTGAGGCCGCGCGTTGCGCGAGCACAGAAGGGAAGCCCGCACGCCCTCAATCCCCTGTCTGGCCGCTGGCGAAGAGGGCGTTCATGATGGCGTTTTTTTTGGTGGGATCTTTTTCGAAGCGGATGGCTTTGGAGAAGTTTTCGGCGGCGCTTTCCCGCTTGCCCTTGGCGGCGTAAATCCTCCCGATGCCGTAGAGGGCCTGGGCTTCTTCCGGGTTGGCTTTCACGGCCCTGCTGAAGGCCTCCATGGCCTCCGATGCTCTCGATTGCTCCATCAACAGCCAACCAAGCGCGGTATGGGCCGAGGCGAGTTCCGGGTTGAGCTGCGTCGCTTCGCGGTATTCCTTGAGGGCAAGATCGGTCCGCCCTTTGGTTTCGTAGACTCCGCCGAGCGCGAAATGGATTTCCGCATCGCGCGGGTTGAGCCGTAGGGCTTCTTTGTAGGCCTGCAGCGCCGGTTCGAACTTGCCCTGCTCCGCGAGCGCACAGCCGAGGTTGGCATGGGCCAGCGCGTCGTTGGGATTGAGCTTGATCACTTCGCGGTATTGGGGAATGGCCATTTCAAGCCGGCCCTGTTCCTGGTAGGCCACGCCGAGGTTCGTACGCGCCGGTGCAAATGTCGGAGCGAGCTTGACCGCCTCGCGATATTCCTTAATCGCCATTTCCAAATGCGCCGCCCGCTCGTGAATCTGGGCCAGAAAATAATGGGGATAGGGCGATTGCGGAGCCAGCTTCGCGGCCTCTTTGTAGGACGCCATCGACTGTTCCGACTGACCGGACTGCGCTAGAAACAACCCCTGCACCAGATGCGTCTGGGCATTGCCGGCGTGGTTGACTGCGATGGATTGCACCCATTCCCGCACGCGTTCGATGTCGTCCGGCTCCTGTAATGCGCGGGCGTACACCCGCCAGGCGTCGGCGAATTCCCCGCGAATCAGGTGGGTGACGTTCAAGGCGAAGTACGGGCGGGGATCTTTTTCACCGGCGGTCTCCACCGCGCGGGCCCATTCCGATGCCTCATACCCGACCCGGTCCCAGTCGCCTGCCAGGAGGGCCGTTTCGATTCTGTCTTGGTGCGTGCTCATGATGAAAGCGGCGCGCCGCTCAGCGCGTCAGCGCGTCCTGCACATCCGGCGGCGTCGCCTGCATGCGCGCGCCGAGGATGGGATAGCGTTCGGTCAGTTTCTGTTTCATGAGCCAGGCGATGGTGCGATAGGACCAGTGCCCCTTCACTCCGGAGCGCAATTTCGCAATGTATTCCGCTTCCGCATAGTCCATCTTGAAGAGGCAGCGCACGGAGAAGCCGAATGGAATGGCGTACATGGCCGCTTCCTGGCTCGATTTCCGGAGTTGTTCGATATCTGATTTTACATGCCCCATGGCTTCCCGGTACTCATGGTCGAGCCCCGCTTCCGCCAGAACGGGAGGTGTCTCGAACCCGTGCACCGTGGTGAAGTTCTGCTGCACCTGCTGGCAGCGCCGGTGCCGGTGCATGTCGCGCCACCCGCCGATGTCCATCATCACATCGAACACAAAGGCATACCCGCTCCGGAACTCCTTGATCAATTCGTCATGCGGCCCGCGTTTCTGAAAGGCGACCTCGATGGTGTCCTGCTTCTGTTTCTCCGTCCAGTCCCGCACGACCGCGAGGATCTTTCGATAGGGGGCTTGCGAGGCGCGATAGAGCAGCGTGGCGACGACTTCGTCGAGCGGATGGTGCGGCTCGATCAAGTCCACCGGTTCCGCGGCGCCCCAGGCGGTCGGTTGATCCAACCCGGTGCCCTTCAGCGCTTCCTTCGCATACCGGGCCAGGTCGCTGTAGACCTCTGCCTGATACACATTCGGTTTGGCATACCGCGCGAGGGTCGGCGCCATGGGTTCGCCCAAGCCTGCCGCCTGTCCGGACAGTTCGCCCCAGAGATTGACCGGCGCTTTCCGACAGGCTTCCTGCAGCTCTTCTCCCAGCAGGCGAAGTTCCGGCAGCTGAGACGACAACAGGCGGGTAATCTGCTTTTCGAGGGTGCGAATGCTGACGACCTGGCCGACGTTCGTCTGCGCCGCCAGGGGCAACAGATAACGGGTCACATCGAAGGCCCGCGCTGCAATCGCCCGCTGATAGGCTGCGGGGGTCATGTGCTCGGGTCGAGGCTCCCGTTCGGTGAGAAACTGGCTCAAGGGGTCATGGAGGGCACGGTAGACCGTCGCGAGACTGCGGAGAATGCCGAGATACGTCGCTTCAGTCTCTTGCCCGCGAATGGTATCCGGCACAAACCAGCTGGTCGAGGCAAAGTTCTGATACCGGCTCGATTTGGCCTGCCCGTCCCAGAGCGGTTCGTCCTCCAGCCGGATGGCGGCCAGCTCGGAGATCTGTTCGAAACAAATGATCACATGGCCCAGGTCCGCGATCGAGCCATGGCCATAGTCGAAATAAAACTGTTCCCAGAATTTTTCAGAGGAATGGCCGTGGACCCATTCGATGCTCTCTTCGATGGAGTCCGGGGACCGGCTATACCGCGCGAGGGCATAGGCGGATTTTTCCGGCGGCATCGGAGCAAGGGCGATCACACGGCGGCCTTGAGTGGTCATAGTTTTAGAGAAGCGAGCCCAGTGGCTTGTAATTGAGCAGGGTACTTGTGGGCGCCCATTCTTACACGGTGGGCACTATACTCTCGCAGAAAGGCCGGTGCAACACGGTCGTCTCTCGTGAAGCACAGAGCGAGATACGGAGCGTGCCGCGTTGACTTGCCCGCGGGACCGCCGCTATAGTCCCGCTCGAACTCTCGGGAGACTCAATAGCAGAGCCATGATTAAAGCGATTAAGGGCCTCAAAGATCTCCTGCCTGAAGAGTCCCCCCGTTGGCGATTCATCGAGGATACCGCCAGGCAGTGGGCGCTCCGTTACGGCTTTCAAGAGATCCGCGTCCCGATTTTCGAGACCACGACGTTGTTCGCGCGCAGCATCGGCGCCTCGACCGACATCGTGGAGAAGGAAATGTACACCTTCGCGGATCGCGACGGGTCGTCCCTCACCCTGCGCCCGGAAGGGACAGCCGGGACAGTCCGGGCGTTCATCGAGCACAACCGCGCCGCCGATCCGCGGCCGCAAAAATATTGTTACGCCGGGCCGATGTTCCGCCACGAGCGTCCCCAGGCCGGGCGACTCCGGCAGTTTCATCAGTTTGGCGTGGAATCCTTCGGTGTGTCCGACCCGCGGGCCGATGTCGAAGTCATGTCGCTGCTGTGGCGACTCTTGTCCGACCTCACGCTGCCGGGATTGACCCTTGAAATCAACAATCTGGGGTATACAGAGGACCGGGCCCGGTACAAACCGCTCCTCGTTGCCTATCTCAAGGGTGTGGAAAGTCGCCTCTGCGGGAATTGCCAGCGCCGGATCGAGACGAATCCGTTACGTGTTCTCGACTGTAAAGTTCCGGAATGCCGATCGGCGACCGAGGATGCTCCCCGCCTGGCCGGTTCCTTGTCACCAGCGGCGCGGGACCATTTCGAGCGTGTAACGACCGGCCTGCAATCGGTGGGCATCCCGTTTCACATGAATCCCCGGCTCGTCCGTGGCCTGGACTATTACTGTCTCACCGCATTCGAGGTCACCTGCTCCCATTTGGGTGCGCAGAATGCCGTCGGAGCCGGTGGCCGCTATGACGGTCTCGTCGAACAGCTTGGTGGAGCCGCCGTGCCGGCGGTTGGTTTCGCCGTCGGGCTGGAACGGATTGCACTGATGTTGCCGGAGACAGTGTTGATACCGGCCATTCCTCGGGTCTATGTCGCTGCCTTCGGCACTCAAGCTGCCGATGTCGGATTGACGCTGCTCGATGAACTCCGTCGAACCGGAGTACCGGCCGACATGGATTTCCGTGCAGCGTCACTCAAGGCCCACCTCCGTCAAGCCGATCGCCTTGGTGCCCTCTATACGATTCTCTTAGGCGACGATGAAGTGACGAAAGGTGTCGCCACCCTCCGGAATATGCAGACAAAAGCCCAGGAAGATATCCCGATTTCAGACCTCGCCTCCGGCCTCCGCACCAGGCTCGTCAACAGGTAATTCAGAGCCCTTTTTCTAGTTGACTTTCCCTCCCAGAATTCGTACGCTCCGCATTCTGTTTCGTATCTATAAGCTATTGATTCTTAATCACTCTTAAAGATTATCCACAGACAGAATTCCTATGATCTCCAAGAAGTTCGGCATCCTGTTATCCACACCCCCCTCACACCCCAGTGTCGAGACGGTGGCTCAGCTCGCTTCTGAGGCGCTGACGGAAGGTGCTGATCTTTATCTGTATTTCATCGATGAGGGAGTGAAGAATCTTCGCGACCCTCGTTATACCGACCTCGTTGGCCGAGGTATGAAGCTGTTTGTCTGTGCCTATGGATGCCAGCAGCATGGAGTCTCGACCGATTCTCTCGATTCCCGCATTTCTCTCTGCGGCCTGGTCGTGCTGTCGAATATTGTGAACGGCTGCGACCGGTTTCTGGCATTTACATAAGACGATCGTCTGAAGGAACGACTGTGGCGGCCACGGCATCCATCGTGCTGATTATTCGTGAAGACCCGCGGACGTCTGCTCGTCCGGTCGAGGCCTTGCGCATCGCATTGGGATTGGCTGCCGGAGAGAACCCGATTACAGTGATTCTCATAGGACAGGCCGTTCAGCTGCTGGCGGAAGAGACGGATGATATCGTCGATATCGAGATTCTCGAAAAGTATCTTCCCTCCTTCGAGCATCTCCAGATTCCGTTTCTCCTGGTGTTTCCATCCGGCCCGGCTCCCGAGCTTCAAGAGGGATTCGCAGTCACCGGCGGTTCTTCTGAATCGGCCCGGCAGGCCATGGCCGCAGCCGACCGGGTATTGGTCTTTTAGCTCCGTATGGGATCTCATGTCTGCTCGTAAGACGTTGTATCTACTCCGACGGCTGGTTTCCGATCCGGCTCAATCCCTGTTGCCCTCCGCATCGGCGGATGTGTCGTCAGGCGCCTCCTCACTCGTTCTCCTGGAAGAGGCGGTGGGGTCTTCACCGGCGTTCCCTGGAACGATTTACGTGCTTCCATCTGCATCGGGCATTCCGGCAACCGCCGATTCCGGAAAGATCATCTCCTATCGAGATCTTGTCGGCTTGATCGCGGACCATGACTCGACCATTGTGCTGTGATCCGGCTCTCTTCTCTTAGTTATCTTCCTAATAAAGAGAAGAACCGGAGTCGTCGGAGTAGGAGTAGGCTATGTGGGTTCTGTGGATGAATGCGAAGAGGTCCGTGGGCGTTGACGATCGAAGAGCCTAGCCCATGTTGATGAGATGGTGTATAAGGCAGGGGGCGTTCAGGGATAAGGTGAGGGTACCTGTGCACGGACAAGATGAACAGTCGGCCGGTCTTTCGGATGTCCACAAGAAGCCAGGGCGTCTTCTCATTAAGCGATCAATAAAACCAGGGCTTCCTATGTATTTATCCACACCTGTGTATAAAGCTGTGAACATTCATAAGATATTGAGTTTATAGGACTAATTAGATGTGGAATGACGCCCTGGTGTACATTCAGGAAAAGGTCCCGAAGCAGGTCTTTGAAACCTGGTTCACTCCTGTTGTACTCGACCGGATTGAAGAGACGACGGCGTATCTTGCAGTCCCGAACAAGTTTTTCGGCGAGTGGTTAGGAGAGCATTACCGCGATCTCCTGGCGGAAGCGGTCTCCGCTGCGCAAGGGGGCGGCCACTTGGACGTGTCCTTTGTCGTCAATAACAAGCAGGCTCCTTCCTCGTCGCCCGCTCAACAGGCGAGTGGGCCGGTGGATACAGCCGGGCGCGGGTTCGTCGCGTCTCGATCAAAACGCGGCGTGCAATTGAATCCGAAATACACCTTCAAGAGTTTCGTGGTCGGGGCAGGAAACCAGTTCGCCCATGCGGCCTGTATGGCCGTGGCCGAACAACCGGCTAAAGCGTACAACCCGCTGTTTCTCTATGGCGGTGTGGGATTGGGAAAAACCCATTTGCTGAATGCGATCGGCAACTACCTGGCCGAGCGGAGCGACCTCCGCATCGCCTACCTGACGACCGAGCAGTTTACGAACGAGGTCATCAACTCCATTCGGTACGACAAGATGATCGATCTGCGAAAGCGATATCGCAACGTCGATATGTTGATGATCGACGACATCCAATTTTTGGCGGGCAAAGAGCGGACGCAGGAAGAGTTCTTTCATACATTCAATACCCTCTACGAAGCCCATAAACAGATCGTCCTGTCGAGTGACCGCTTTCCGAAGGACATGCCGGATATCGAAGAGCGGCTCCGTTCCCGGTTCGAATGGGGGCTCATTGCCGACCTTCAGCCGCCGGACGTGGAGACCCGCATCGCCATCTTGCGCAAGAAATCAGAGGACGAACGCATTGCGCTGCCAGAGGATGTGATTCACTTCCTGGCCACCACGATGAAGAACAACATTCGTGAGCTGGAAGGTTCGCTCGTACGGGTCGGGGCCTATTCGTCGCTGACTGGGCAAACGATCACGCTCGATATGGCCAAGAACGTGTTGCGCGATCTCATCGGGGACAAGAAGAAGATTGTCTCCATCGAAGATATTCAAGAGGCGGTGGGGTCGAAGTATCATTTGAAGATTGCCGATTTGAAATCGCGGCGTCGGAGCAAAACGCTGGTGCACCCGCGCCAGATCGCCATGTATCTCTGCCGGGAACTCACCGACGCCTCATTTCCTGAAATCGGTCGACAGTTCGGGGGTAAGGACCATACGACGATTATTCACGCCTGCCGGCAGATCACGAAGGCCAAGGAAGCCGACAGCACCTTGCACACGACGCTGGAAGGCCTGAAAGAACAGATCTTGAGGGCGTAAGGCCCGCTGAGGGAGACCGACCATGAAGGTACGCATCGGACGAGAGGAATTGTTGACGGGATTGCAGCGGGTGCAGGGTGTCGTTGAAAAACGAAACACCATGCCCATCCTCTCGAACATTCTATTGGAAGCCAAACACGACGGCGCGGAAATTGTCGCCACCGATCTCGAGATCGGCATGCGGGGTTTGTACAAGGCGACGGTCCTCGAAGCCGGCGGCGTGACGATTTCCGCCCGCAAGTTGTACGAGATTATCAAGGAGTTGCCCAGCGGTGAGATCGAGCTGACGTCCGGCGACAACAACTGGACAACGATCCAGTCGGGAAAGAGCCAGTTCAAGGTGGTCGGCCTTCCGAGCGGCGACTATCCGGCGCTGCCCTCCATCGAACGCGAGGGGCTGACGCCGCTGGCCGGGGCGGGTCTGTTGGAATTGATTCGCAAGACGCTGTTTGCCGCGGGCGACAACGATGCGCGATACATCCTGAACGGCCTGCTCGTGAGCTTGACGACGACTGAAAAGAAAACCACGCTCCTGCGACTGGTCGGCACCGATGGCCATCGCTTGGCCGTGGCGGAGCGGGAAGTCGGGACCCCGAATGCGAAGCAGCCGGCCCAGGATATCAAAGCGATCATCCCGAAGAAGGCGGCGCAGGAAATGCGGCGTCTGCTGGAAGAGGGGGGCGACGAGGAGCCCTTGATCGGGTTCACCAAGAACCTGATGATCTTCCGCAAGAGCGGCCTCCTCCTCACCTCCCGCCTCATGGAGGGGAACTATCCCAACTACCAGCAGGTGGTGCCGAAAGAGAGCGGCAAGCGCATTGCGGTCAATCGCGGGCTGCTGGAGAGCGCGTTGCGACGGGTGTCGGTGTTGTCGAAAGACAAGGCCAATGCCGTGAAGGTCTCGTTTGCCCCCGGCGGCATGACCCTGTTTTCCAGCAATCCGGATTATGGAGAAGCCACGGAAGAATTGGCGGCCCGGTATGAGGGCGAGGCGCTCAACACAGGATTCAATGCCCGCTACCTCTTGGATGCATTGAGCGTCATGGATGGAGAATCGGTCTCGTTGCAAATGGACACGGCCTTGAGCCCCTGCCTGATTCAGGAAGCCGAGAGTCCCGGATTCAAATGCGTCGTGATGCCGATCAAAATCTGAACTGAGCGATCAGCTGTCAGCATGCAGCGATCAGCAGATCGCCCGCGGGCTGTGAGCTGATGCCTGAAAGCTGAGAGCAATCGACCAAGGAGTTAGATGGCCAAAGACGACCAGCAGGACAATTCTGCCAAGCCGAAATCCGACAGTTACAGCGCGGATCAAATCAAAGTTCTCGAAGGACTCGAGGCCGTCCGGAAGCGACCGGCGATGTACATCGGCAGCACCGGTGTCGACGGGTTGCACCATCTGGTCTATGAAGTCGTCGACAACAGTGTCGACGAGCACATGGCCGGATTCGGTGAAGCGATCGAGGTCACGATCCACATCGACGGCAGCGTCACGGTCGTGGATAACGGCCGCGGCATTCCCACCGGCATGCATTCCACTCAGAAGAAGTCCGCCGCCGAAGTGGCCCTCACCGTCCTGCATGCGGGCGGCAAGTTCGAGCAGGGCGCCTACACGGTCTCCGGCGGGTTGCACGGAGTCGGCATCTCTGTCGTCAATGCGCTGTCCGAATGGCTGGAGCTGGAAATCTGGCAGGATGGACAAGTCTTCGAGCAGCGGTATGAGCGTGGAAAATCCCAGGCGCCGTTAGCCGTCACCGGAAAAACCAAACGCCGGGGCACGAAGGTGCGGTTCATGCCGGACGGCCAGATTTTCGAAACACTGGAATTCAGTTTCGATGTGTTAGCCCAGCGGCTCCGCGAGCTGGCCTTTCTCAACAAGGGTCTGTCGATCACGCTCAAGGACGATCGCAAGGAAAAGGAACAGGTCTTTCATTACAAGGGCGGGATCGTCTCCTTCGTCGATCATCTCAACGAAGCCAAGACCCCGCTGCATAAGCCCATCTACGTGCAGACTGAGCGCGCGGACCTGATTCTTGAGGTGGCGCTGCAATATAACGACGGGTATGCCGAGAACCTCTTTTCGTTCGCGAACAACATCAACACCAAAGAGGGCGGCACCCACCTGGTGGGCTTCAAGGCTGCGCTGACCCGCACGATCAACAGTTACGCCAACGCCAACGATCTCCTGAAGAAAGACACCGAATCGTTGAGCGGCGACGACGTGCGGGAAGGCTTGACCGCGGTCGTCAGTGTGAAGGTGCGGAATCCGCAGTTCGAAGGGCAGACCAAGGCGAAGCTCGGCAACAGTGAAGTGAAGGGGATCGTCGAGGCCGCCGTGAACGATGCGCTGGGCACCTACTTCGAAGAGAACCCGCCGGTCGCACGCAAAATCATCGGCAAGGCGATCGATGCCGCACGTGCCCGTGAGGCGGCCCGTAAAGCGAAGGACCTCATTCGCCGCAAGAGCGCTCTGGATGGCGGGTCGTTGCCGGGCAAGCTGGCCGACTGTTCGGAGAAGGATCCGGCGTTGAGCGAACTGTTCATCGTCGAGGGTGATTCCGCCGGCGGGTCGGCCAAGCAGGGCCGCGACCGGAAGTTCCAGGCGATTCTTCCCCTGAAAGGAAAAATCCTCAACGTCGAGAAGGCCCGTTTCGACAAGATGCTGAGCAGCGACGAAATCCGCACGTTGATTCTGGCGCTCGGCACCGGAATCGGCCGGAAAAAAGAGGACTCCGACAAACCGGATAAGGAAGCCTTCGACATTGCACGGACGCGCTATCACAAGATCGTGCTGATGACCGACGCCGACGTGGACGGCAGTCACATCCGCACGCTCCTGCTGACCTTTTTCTTCCGTCAAATGCCGGAACTGCTGGAACGGGGCTACATCTATATTGCGCAGCCTCCCCTCTTCAAGGTCAAGAAGGGCAAGACGGAGCGGTATCTCAAGGATGAGCCCGCGATGAACGAATACCTCGCGGACCTGGCGGTTGAAGAAGTCGAAGTGGCGCTCGAAAACGGGCGGGAGTATCTGTCGGGCCGCCGCCTGTTGCCGACGCTCAAGAAGTTGATCGCTTTTGAAAGCCTCCTGCACAAGGTGAATAAGAAACATCACGAAGCCAATATGTTGCGGGTGTTCGTCGACCAGCCGGGTTTGACGCGTGAGGCATTGAAGGATCAGGCCGCACTGGCGACGATCGTCGCTCATGTGAAAGCCACGCTCGCGCTCGTCTACCCGAAGGCCGAGCCGACTATCGACATCCTCGAAGACGAAGAACATCAATCCAGCAAGTTGGTGTGCAAGGTCGCCACCGGCGGGATCGCCTATCAACTGGATGTGACGCACGAGCTGGTCGGGTCCGCAGATTTCCGCGAGCTCCAAAAGCAGGCGCCCTCGGCCATGGGTCTCGGCAAGCCTCCGTACAAGATCAAGATCAAGGGAGCCGAAGTCCACAAGAACGGCTCGGCCGAGCTGGTGCAGGCGATCCTGGAAGAAGGCAAGCAGGGGTTGAACATCCAGCGGTACAAAGGGCTTGGTGAGATGAATCCCGGCCAGTTGTGGGAGACCACGATGGACCCGGAAAAGCGGACGCTGCTGCGCGTCAAGCTTGAAGACATGACCGGCGTGGATGAGATCTTCACGATCCTGATGGGCGACGAAGTGGAACCCCGGCGCAATTTCATCCAGCAACATGCGTTGGAAGTCCGGAACTTGGACGTATAGTAAATTCCCAAGAGCTTATGGCTGATAGCGAATAGTCCGGAGGGTTCCACGAAGTCTTCCGCCATCGGCTATACGCCATATGCCATCAGCTCTTCTAAGGAGTCGGAATGCCGCCAGATGAACGCCTAGGACAGATTGCGATCGAAGACGAGATGCGCTCGTCGTACCTCGATTACGCCATGAGTGTGATCGTCGGTCGCGCGCTCCCCGACGTGCGGGACGGGTTGAAGCCGGTGCACCGCCGCATTCTGCACGGCATGAACGAAATGGGGCTGGCCGCGAACCGGCCGTACAGAAAGTCGGCCAAGATCGTGGGCGAGATCATGGGTAACTACCATCCCCATGGCGATTCCGCGATTTACGACACCCTCGTACGCATGGCGCAGAATTTCAATATGCGCTACATGCTGGTGGACGGCCAAGGCAACTACGGCTCGATGGACGGTGATGCCGCCGCCGCCATGCGGTATACCGAAGCCCGGTTGACCAAGCTCGCCGAAGAACTGCTGGCGGATATCGAAAAAGAGACGGTCGATTTCGGCCCCAATTATGATGAGTCCCTTGTCGAGCCGCTCGTCCTGCCGTCGCGGGTGCCGAATCTGCTGGTCAACGGCGCCGGTGGAATCGCCGTCGGGTATGCGACCAACATTCCCACGCACAATCTGGGCGAAGTAATCGAGGGACTGCTGCTTTTGCTGGAGAACCCCGACATTACCATCGCGCAGCTGATGAAGAAGATTCCCGGGCCCGACTTCCCGACAGCCGGATTCATTTACGGCACCTCAGGGATCAAGGATGCCTACGAGACAGGCCGCGGCTTGTTGACCGTTCGCGCGAAGGTGGCGATTGAAACCGATGAACGGACCGATCGGGAACGACTGATCATCACCGAAATTCCCTATCAGGTGAACAAGTCGAAGTTGATCGAGAAGATCGCCGATTTGGCGCAGGAGGATCGCGTCACGGGCATCTCGGATATCCGCGACGAGTCGGATCGCGAGGGTGTGCGTGTCGTCATCGAGCTGAAGCGCAACGAGATTCCGCTCGTGGTGTTGAACAACCTGTATAAACACAGCCAGTTGCAGACCACCTTCGGCGTCAACATGCTGGCGCTCGTCAACAACCGGCCGGAGGTGCTGAACCTCAAGCGTATTCTGGAGGCCTTTGTCGAGCACCGGCGCGAAGTGGTGGTGCGACGCACGGCCTACGACTTGCGGAAGGCGGAAGAACGCGCCCATATCCTCGAAGGCCTCAAGATCGCGCTGGATAATCTGGATGCCGTGATTGCGCTGATCCGTCGTTCGCAGTCGCCGGATGTGGCGCGCACGGGTTTGATGCAGCAGTTCCGGCTGTCTGAAATTCAAGCCAATGCCATTCTCGAAATGCGCCTCCAGCGGCTCACGCAACTGGAGCGCGACAAACTCGTGGAAGAGTACCGCGAAGTGTTGAAGACCATCGAGTATCTGCGCTCGATCCTTGGCAGCGAGGCCCTGGTGCGGAAAATCATCCGCGACGAACTGATCGAAATCAAGGACAAGTATCAGGACGAACGGCGCACGAAGATCGTCAAGGAAGAGGCCGAGCTGACGCTCGAAGATTTGATCGCCGAAGAAGAAGTCGTCGTGACGATTTCCCATGCCGGGTATATCAAGCGGAACGCCGTCACGCTCTATCGGGCGCAACGTCGTGGCGGCAAGGGCAAAATTGCGATGGGCATCAAGGAAGAGGATTTCGTCGAAACCCTCTTTACGGCGTCTACCCACGACTCGCTGCTCTTCTTTACCGATGCCGGCAAGGTCTACTGGCTCAAGGTGCATGAAATTCCGGAAGCCAGCCGGGCCGCAAAGGGCAAGGCGCTGGTAAATCTCCTCGCGCTGTCGAAGGACGAGAAGGTCACGGCGTCGCTGCCGGTGAAGGAGTTCCGGGCCGATCGCTTTATCATCATGGGGACCAAGCTGGGCGTCATCAAGAAGACGGAACTGTCGGCCTACAGCAATCCGCGCCAGGGCGGCATCATCGCGCTCTCGCTCGATGCGGGCGACAAGCTGATCGGTGTGGACCTGACCGACGGCCAGCGCGAGATTCTGCTGGGCACGAAGCAGGGCATCACCATCCGGTTCAAGGAAGAAGATGTGCGGTCCATGGGACGGACGGCCCACGGGGTGCGCGGAATCACCCTTGAGCCCGGCGATGAAGTCATCGGCATGGAGACGATCACACCCGATTCGACCACCGCAATTCTCACCGTGACCGAGGGCGGGTACGGCAAACGGACACCGGTGAACGAATATCGCGTGCAGGGCCGCGGCGGAAAAGGCATCATCAGCGTCAAGACGACGGAGCGGAACGGGCCGGCTGTGGGATTCCTCCAGGTTCGCGACGAGGATGAGATCATGTTGATGGCGGCGCAGGGCAAAGTGCTGCGCTGCAAGGTGGACGACATTCGTGAAATCGGGCGCAACACCCAGGGTGTCCGCCTGCTCGATATGGATGGAGATGAGGATCGCGTGGTCGCCGTCGTGAGACTGGTCGAACGCGAAGAAGGAGTGCCCGAAGAGAGCGAGGCATGACTCCGTAGGGCCGCACCGGTTTCAAGCGGCTCATCTCATCATGGTTATGAACCACCCGACTCCGCCATCGGCCGGCGCTCCGACCAGAACTCCGGCCAAGCGTCCGCTGGACACGGTTGTCAAAATGGCGCTGGGCGTTCTGTTCGGCTCCTTTGCCTTGATCTGGGGCGGGATGTTTCTCAGCCGTCCGGATCGTTCGATTCCCCCCTATAGCATCGGCTCCCAGGAGCGCACCGTGGTCGCGGTCCATGTGCCGTCCTGGACCAGCGACACCGAAATCGAAACCCTGATCGAGCGATTCCGGAAAGTCGGCTCAGAAAGCCGGAACTTCGGCAGCATGAAGATCCAGCCCACCACACTGGATGACCCCAAGGGGCGTTATCAGCACATTGCGATTTACATCTTCACTGATGAAAGCTGGACGGAGCCGGAAGTGCTGCATCAGTACGTCGCCGGCGAAGACGCGAAGGTGCGGGATGGGTTTGAAGGGTCCGTGCGCGGATATTACCGGCTCGATGGACAGGAAGAGGAAGGCCGCATCGGGGCCGTTCGCAGAGGAAAAGACAGTGCGGCCACCGCGGCCTACTCCCGGCAGTTGTTTAAGGGGACCGTCGTGCGGAACGCGGCGGTGTCTCCGGCTGACTCAACGCCTGCGCCATGAGGGTGACCAGGTGTTCACGCAGGGCTTGGTCCTGAATGCCCTGAGCGTGGAGCGTGACTTCCCGGAGTAACTGGGGAGACGGTTGAATCGCAAGCGGTCCGGAGTCAGGAGTCGCTTCGGCAATCGATGAATGGTCTGCGGTGAACTCTCCGATGCGCAAGACGATTTCCGTCACCAATGGCTGGCCCGCCATTGCATTGACCTTCTCCAGCAGGACCGGCTTGAGGAAGGTGAGTTGCTGTAGCCACACCGAATTGTGCACCAGGACGTAGAGTTTCTTGAACCGGATGTGATCGGGGCGCGTGTGGGCCGCGATCGGCTCGCCCACGATGTCGGGCCACTGGCGCCGCAGACGCGCTTCGAACAGTTTACTCTCCAGGCCCAGCCTGTGGGCGACACCGGCCAAGATCGAGCCGAAGGAATCGAGTCTGCTCTGTCCACGCATGGTGCTATGATAACAAAATCTGCCAGAGGGAAATAGCTCGCGCCGGCATGAGATGACGAACACGCACGACAAAGAAGACCAGTACAAAGTCGTCGCCACCAATCGCAAGGCGTATCACGACTACTTCATCGAAGAGAAGTTCGAAGCCGGGGTCATCCTGCGGGGGACTGAGGTGAAGTCGTTGCGGGAAGGTCGCGTGAACCTCCAGGATAGTTATGCCTCGGTGGATGACGGCGAGGTCTATTTGCAGCATTGTCACATCAGCCCCTACTCGCACGGCAATCTGATGAATCACGACCCGCTCCGCAAGCGAAAGCTGCTGTTGCATCGCAAAGAAATCAACAAGCTGATCGGGAAAACCCAGCTGAAGGGCCTCACGCTCGTCCCCTTGCGCATCTACTTTTCGAAGCGCGGCCACGCCAAAGTGGAGTTAGCCTTGGCGAAGGGCAAGAAGCAATACGATCGCCGCGAATCCATCAAAGCCCGTGAGGCCGGTCGGGAAGTGGAGCGCGCGATCAAGCAAAGGAAATAAGCGGCTTCGTCCCTCACACCTGTCTTCCTTCCTCCCTGCCCCAGACGTCCGCGAGGTCTCGGTTGTTCCTCAGCGTGTTCGCGATGCAATCCCCCGTCCCGGCAGGTCGTTGAGAGGCCTGTGACCCGTCGCATATGTGCCTATAACCACAACTGACTGATCTGTAAGAATAGGTGTCCTTCCCGTTGAGGGAGGATATTTGCTCTTGACTTAGTTCTAATTAGAACTATTATACTGGGGTCGGCCCGTGCGGCTGTTCGCCGGGCGAGCTGAGCGGTGGGCAGAGTCAGGCGGGCGATGGTCGATCACGGGAGGGTACTGACATGAAAGCACTATTCAATACAGACGACAGTTGGTCCGGCCTGATTTTGCGGCTGACCTTGGGGTTGGTAATGCTGCCGCACGGAGCTCAAAAGTTGCTGGGTTGGTTCGGTGGATTCGGGTTCGACGGGACGATGGGTTTTTTTACCCAGAAAATGGGACTACCCTGGATCATCGCGTTTCTGGTTATCATGGGGGAGTTTTTCGGCAGCCTGGGGTTGCTCGCCGGCCTGTTGACGCGATTCACCGCCGCCAGCTTCATTGTGATCATGCTGGGAGCCATTCTGACGGTGCATCTGCCGGTCGGGTTTTTCATGAATTGGTTTGGGCAACAACAGGGAGAGGGCTATGAGTACCATCTCCTAGTGATCGGGCTGGCTGCCGCGTTGCTGGTGACGGGAGCCGGTCGATGGTCGATGGATCGGGTCGTGGCGGAACGAGTCGCCTAAGGCAGGAAAGGAGACCGAAAGATGTACGTCGTATTGGGAGCTACAGGACATACGGGAGCCGTGGTCGCAGAGACGCTGCTCGCTGGCAAACAACCGGTGCGTGTGGTGGTTCGTTCGGCCGACAAGGGGGCAGCCTGGAAAGTAAAGGGAGCCCAGGTGGCCGTCGCCTCGCTGGATGATGTGCCTGCCTTGACGAAGGCCTTGCAAGGAGCCTTGGGTGTCTACATGCTGGTTCCGCCGAACTATGGAGCGACGGCCTGGCTCGCGGAGCAGCGGCAGCGGGTGGATCGCGCGGCGGAAGCCGTGAAAGCCAGCGGGATTTCGCACGTCGTGTTCCTGTCGTCCGTCGGCGGCCAGATACCGGATGGCACCGGCCCTATACGTGCCGTCCGATACGGTGAGCAAATATTGAGTGCGGTGGCTCGTAATCTGACTGTCTTGCGCCCCTGTTATTTCATGGAAAACTGGGCGCCTGGTATCGGGATGGCAAAGGGCCAGGGTCTGCTGCCCACATTCATTGCGCCGCAGGCAAAGGTGCCGATGATTGCGACCGGGGATATCGGCCGTGTGGCAGCGGAGCGGTTGATGGCCGGCGGAAGGGGCCACACGGTGGTGGAGCTTGCGGGCCCGGAGGAGTACAGTCCGGAACAGGTAGCCGAGGCGCTCGGCCGGATTCTTGGGCGGGCGGTCGTCACGCAACCGGCGCCGCTCAGCGCTGTGGTGCCGACATTGACCTCGTTCGGCTTTTCCGGAGAAGCAGCCCGCTTGTTCGAGGAAATGTACACCGCGTTCTCAACAGGTGCGATCGGGTATGAACACCCCGCCTCACTGGTGCGAGGGACCATTCCCCTCGCGGAGGCATTGCGCGGAATGGCGTAAGGAAGGCGGTCGTTATGCGAACAGACACATCCGTTACGAAAGACCTTGTCGGAGTGTATCAGGCTGGGTCCCATCATATGGTCGGGGACGGGTTTCCCGTCCGCAACATGATTCCCGGCGCCGGAGTCGAGGAGCAGCTGTCGCCCTTTTTAATGCTCGATTATCTGGGGCCGCACCAGTTCCCGCCGACCGACCGGCAGCTCGGAGTCGGCGAGCATCCCCATCGAGGCTTTGAGACGGTCACCATCATGTATCACGGCAAGGTGGCGCATCGTGATTCGACCGGCAGCGGCGGCGTCATCGGCCCCGGTGATGTGCAGTGGATGACGGCGGCCTCGGGTGTCGTGCACGAAGAGTTACATGAGAAGGAATTCGCGAAGCAGGGCGGCCTGTTGGAGGGGATTCAGCTGTGGGTCAATTTGCCGAAGGCGTTCAAGATGACCGCGCCCCGTTATCAAACGCTGGTCGATGCCGAGATTCCTGCGGTCGAGCTCGATGGAGGAGCCGGCCGGGTGCGAGTGATCGCCGGAGAGTTTCGCGCGGTGAAAGGTCCGGCAAAGACGTTCAGTCCGGTCCACCTCTACGACCTGCGGTTGAAGGCGGGCCACCGGACTGAACTCAACTTGCCCGAGGGATGTAATTCGTCCCTGTTCGTGCTGCACGGACAGGTCGTCGTGAACGGGTCGCAGGCGGTGCAGGAAGTTGAAATCGCGCTGTTCGGTCAGCGAGGAGAGCGGGTCGTCGTGGAAGCGAAGCAGGATGCGACCATGCTCGTGCTGAGTGGTGAACCGATTGCCGAGCCGATCGCCCGGTACGGTCCGTTCGTGATGAACCAGCGCGACGAAATTATTCAGGCCGTGCACGACTACCAGGCGGGAAAGATGGGACATTTGTCCTAGCCCGGACTATTCATGAATCCCTGCTCCGGCGTCCGATCCTTTCGCCCGGCGGGGTTGTTCTCGTTCGGCCTCCTCGACGGACTGCACGTACGCCTGCGTCGGTCTTACGTGCGAGAAACCCCGGCGGGCTTCCGTCTCGAACGCCTCGCGACGGCATTCATGAACAATCCTGGCTAACCAGTCGTTCGTCGCTCGTGAAGCGTATGTCGTCTACGGACTGATCGGTGTCGGAAGGGACGTTCACATGACTCAGCTGAAGGTGGGTTTTTCCATCGATGTGTATTCGGACGTGGTGTGCCCCTGGTGTTACATCGGCAAACGGCGGCTTGAGCAGGCGCTGGAATCGGTCCAGGCGCAGGCGACGGCGCGCGTATTCTGGCGCCCGTTTCAGCTCAATCCGACCATGCCCAAGGCGGGCATGGATCGCCGGGTGTATCTCGAAGCGAAGTTCGGCGGGCCCGGCGAAATGAAGGCGATCCAGGATCGCGTGGCAGCAGTGGGAACGAGTGTGGGCATCGAGTTCGCGTTCGACCGGATTGCGCGGACACCGAACACGTTCGATGCCCATCGACTGATCTGGTTCGCTCAGCAACAGGGCCATCAGGATGAGGTGGTTGAAGAACTGTTCCACGGGTACTTCACGGAGGGACTGCATATAGGTCAGGCTGAGATACTGGTCTCCCTCGCCGTCCGGGCCGGATTGGATGGAGAAGCGGTCGGCCGTCTGCTGCAGGTTCAGGAGGGCGTCGATGCCGTGCGGCAGGAAGAAGCCCACGGCCATCAGTTGGGGATCAGAGGGGTTCCGTATTTCGTGCTGAATGGAAAGGCTGCGCTGTCCGGTGCCCAGCCGGTGGAGACGTTCGTCTCTGCGATCAAGCAGGTGACCGGATAAGGAGGTCCTGCGATGGCGGTTCAAGTGTATGGATGCAACCACATCGTCATTGAAGTCACCGACGCCAAGAAGGCCGTGAAGTTTTATTCCGACGTGTTCGGACTCAAGATGTTGCGTGGTGGAGAAGGCGCCGCCTGGTGCAAACTGGGCGAGCATCAATTCATGGCGATTTTTGAAGTTGAGCAGCTGCAGCCGGATCGCGTGAAGCATTTCGGATTGATGGTGCGTGATGCGGAGCAGATCAAAGAAGTTCGGCGCAAACTCACCAGGAAGTACAAGCTGAGGATGGAACCGCATTTCCGCTGCGATTTCCGCGACCCCTGGGGAAACCGGATTCAGGTCGGTGATCTATCGGACGAGTCCCTGGTCTGGCTCCTCCCCTATCAGGAGGTTCAGAAGGCGGACATCACGTTCTCTAAGGCCTCGCGCGCTCGACAAGGAAAGGAGCCACAGGATGCCTGATGTAGAGAAGGTTCGAACGCTTGCGAACGATCTCACCAAGACCTATCCTCGCAGCCCGCGGGAAATGCTGGGGGGCTATGTCATCGGCGCACGTTGCGCGGACAAATGCCGGGCGTTTCTCCTGGGCATCAACGGGGACTATAACTATTGGCCCTGCTCGTTAGCCGGCCTGCTGTTTTCGTTCACGGGCATCACGCCTGATCAGTTCAAAGAAGTCGTGGCCACCGGGGCGAACGATGAGGAGCTGGCCGCTTGGCTCAAGGCTCAGAGCAAGGTACAGGACCGGCAGGCGATCATTCAGTGGAACAACAAGATGCGGGACCTGCGTCTTTCCGAGATGAGTCCTCAAGCGCAGGCCTACATGGAGGAGTACATCCCCAAGTATGTGCCCACCCATCGCCCCGTCTACGTGTATTTCGATGTGTACGATCTGGAAGAGAAGCGCTTGTGACAAACGGATGTGTGGATGACGCCTGAAGGAACTCGACATGCCGGATGCGACATGGACTGAGATCGGTTCGGTCGATGAACTCAAGCAGCGCCCCCTCCGGCAAATCGTCTGCGGCCAGACGAAGCTGGCCTTGACATACAAGGACGGCCGGTTCGCGGCGATCTCAGGGGTCTGCAATCATATCGGCGGGCCGCTGGGTGAGGGACGGCTCGACGGCGACTACGTCGTCTGCCCCTGGCATTACTGGAAGTTTCACCATCGGACCGGCCAGGGTGAGCCGGGATACGAAGGCGATCAGGTTGCGACCTATGCTGTGAAGGTGGAGGATGGACGCGTCTCTGTCGATCTGACACCGGTCACGAAGCGACACAAGCTCCCGAAACACTCGCACCCGCTGGCACGCCCGATCGTTCGAGCCGACGGTCCCATTCGTGTACTGGGCATCGCCACGACCGCGATGACGGCGGACCAGCCGCGCTTCAGCGCCTCCGACGCCCTGCTGGAGAAGGCATTAGCGTATGCGCGGGAATACTTGAAATGCGACACGCAACTGATCAAGTTACGTGACCTCTCGTTCCGGGCCTGTGAAGGGTTTTATTCCAAGTCGGCGGAAGCCTGCACCTGGCCTTGCTCGATCACGCAGATGGATCCGACCGATCAAATGGACCGGGTGTACGAAGCCGTGGTGCATTGGGCGGATGTGATTCTCGTCTCGACACCGATCCGATGGGGCGGCGCCAGCAGCCTCTATTACAAGATGGTCGAACGGATGAACTGCATTCAGAATCAGGAGACGATCGCCAACCGGCACCTGCTCAAGAATAAAGTCGCTGCGTTCATCATCATGGGCGGACAGGACAATGTGCAGGGGGTCGCCGGTCAACTGATGACCTTTTTCGCCGAGGTCGGCTGCCAGTTCCCGCAGTTTCCGTTTATCGCCCATTCGCGCGGATGGAGCGCAGAGGACATGGAGCGGAACAACAGCGAGGTGCAGAACAGCCGGGAGTTGCGTGAGGGGGCTCAGGCGCTCGTCGCCCGCGCGGCGGAGATGGCGCGGCTCATGGTGGAGGGGCAGCTGGCGATGCATCCGCTCACCCGGGGTGGCCGCAAGGCGCATCAACTGGATAGTGAACCGACGGGATAGGCGGGATCGATTCGCAAGGAGGCGGGATCATGTCAGGTCAGGATCACATGCGCACGCATTTGGGCAATCTGTCGCGGTCATTGCTGCGTCTGCACAAGGCGTTGCTGGACGGCGAACGGGTCTCCTATGAGCGCGTGCATGGGCGGATCGAGACGAATGGCGCATTCTTTCAGCTTGTGTTGGGCGACGCGTGGTTCGTCTGGTTGCGCCCCCTGTCTCAATTGATGGTGAAGATCGATGAGTTGTCAGAGGAGAAAGAGATCCCTGATCGAGCGGAGATCACGGTGGTGATCGACTCGGTGCGGACCATGTTGACGCCGTCCGAAGAAGGCGACGGATTCGGCAGGCATTATTACGACGCGCTGCAGCGCGAGCCCGATGTGGTGCTGGCGCATGCGGCGGTCAGGGCGTTGCTCCAGTAGCCGCCGTCCGATACTGAGTGCACCGTATCTCGTGAAGCGTGAATCGTTTGAGAAGGACACTCGTCGTCATGTGATTCCGAGAGACGAGCGGCGCTTCACGAACGACGAAAGGAAACCATGAAAGCGCACTATCTCGGCCATGCGGTGTTCTACGTGAAGGACCTGCAACGCTCCCTCGTCTTCTATCGCGACCTCTTAGGATTTCAAGAGGTCGGACGAATCTTCAACGGCGCAGCGGCGGCGCTCACTTCCGGCCGCACGCATCACGAATTGCTCCTGATTCAGGTCGGCGATGCGCCGGGTCCTCCTCAGGGGCGACGGCGAGGCCTGTATCACATCGGCATCAAGGTCGGCGACAGCCTCGATGAGCTGCGCGCGGCGAAGCGAGAGTTGGAGTCCGCCGGCGTCTCCATCGACGGGATGAGCGACCATACAGTGAGTCAAAGCCTGTATCTTCGCGATCCGGACGGAAATGAAGTGGAAGTGTATGTCGATGGGGATCAGTCGGTGTGGAAGACCGATCCGTCGGCGGTGGTGTCCCCGATCAAGCCGCTATATTTGTAACCTATGAGGAGGACGTATTCATGGAGAAGCCAGTCATTGCAGCGAAGCAGCCGGCCGTGTTGGAGTTGGAAGCAGGCACGCACTATTGGTGCCGGTGCGGGCGCTCGAAGAAGCAGCCGTTTTGTGACGGGTCTCACAAGGGAACCAGTTTCACACCCATGGAGTTCACGACAACCGAAAAGAAAACCGTGGCCTTGTGCCAGTGTAAGCACACCAAGAATCCTCCGTTTTGCGACGGGACGCACAAATCGCTCTGAGTTCCCGGTTGACCGGCGTGCAGCGCGTGACACAAGAGGTGAATCATGGGTGAGGCGGCGGGCGAGAATGGGTATTCGATCACGCTGACCGAGCGGCGGCTGGTGGCGGAAGGGACGATGGCCTTCTACTTCGACAAGCCGACGCAGTTTGCCTTCATGCCGGGTCAGTTTGTTGACCTGACGCTGCCCCAGCCCTCTGAGACCGATGCGGCGGGCAACACCAGGGCCTTTTCCATCGCGAGCGCACCGCAGGAATCCACTCTGATGGTGGCCACCCGGCTGCGCGATACCGCCTTCAAGCGCGAGCTGCAGCGTATGCCGCTCGGCTCAACCGTCCGGATGGAAGGGCCGTTCGGAAAATTGGTGCTGCATGCCGACCAGACCCGCCCCGCCGTTTTTCTGGCTGGCGGGATCGGCATTACACCGTTTCGCAGCATGGTGGTGCAGGCGGCGATGCAGCGGTCGTCGCACTCCATGGTGTTGTTCTACTCCAACCGGCGACCGGAGGATGCGCCGTTCCTGGACGAGCTGCAGGTCTTGCAGGACAAGAATCCTCACTATCGCTTCGTGGGCACCATGACCGAACCCGCGACATCGTCCCGACCCTGGCAGGGCGAGACGGGATACCTCAATGCGGCCTTGCTCTCCAAACATCTCGTGAATGTGGAGAAGCCGATCTATTACGTGGTCGGCCCGCCGGGTATGGTCGTTGCGCTACGGACCACGCTCAAAGCAGCCGGCATCGACGACAGCGACATTCGAACCGAAACGTTTTCTGGTTACTAATTCGGTCAGGTCGCACGGCCTCTGATCAGAACCGACGATGCAGTCGTTAGCCTCTCGCGAGCGGAGAATAAATCAGACCTGCCCTAAGGGTAGCCGGTCCGCATGCCTGTCGCGGCCTGCCATGGAAGGAGATGTGCGTGGAAAAACCTGCTGATGTGGCTCACCCTATTCATGCGCTGTTACAGCGACGGTGGAGTCCGCGCGCGTTTGCGGACCGGATGGTGGAGCCGGACACATTGCAGAGCCTGTTCGAGGCGGCCAGGTGGGCGCCGTCGTCGAATAACGAGCAGCCCTGGCACTTCATTGTCGGAACAAAAGCGGACCCTGCTGCGCACAACCGTCTCGTGGCCTGCCTCAAGGAGGGCAATAGGAAGTGGGCGTTTCGCGCCCCGGTCTTGATATTGTCTGTCGCACGGCTGAATTTCGAGGACGAAGGCACCCCGAACCGGCACGCCTGGCACGACACGGGGATGGCGGCGCTCAGTCTCTGCTTGCAAGCGACGGCGCTGGGATTGGTGAGTCACCAAATGGCGGGATTCGAGATCGAGAAGGCCCGCACCGATCTTGGCATTCCCGCCGGCTGTGAACCGGTGGCGATGATCGCCGTCGGATACCCGGGCGACCCGGCATCGTTGCCGGACTATCTGCGCGAGCGGGAATTGAAACCGCGGGAGCGGAAGGCTGTGACCGAGTTCGTGTCTCACGGAAGGTGGAATGGCCTGCCCGAGTGGCTCACCCCGTAGGCGTCCTCGCTCACGTGCGCCGGACGCGCAGCATCTCGTTGCCGCCCCGTTGAAGCTCATACCCCACCCGTTCGATCGAGAGGTGATGGCCCTCTCGACGGAGTTGCTCACACACCGGCTCCAGGTGCTGTGAACGCTCTGCGCTGAGCGCGAGCAGAGGGAAGATCCGCACTTCCCGCGCGACCCGCAACAGGGCTTGAACGGCAGCGAGGTGAAACGCTGCATCGAAGTGATCCGAGTAGAGAAAGAGAAAGTGCGACGACAGTGCGAGGTCGAACCGGTCTTGCTCGAACGGCAGCGATGGAAAAACAGAGACTTCGTACTCTATCTGCTCTGTCGTGTAAGGACCGCTACTTCATGCCGTAACCGTTGGTTACAATTTTATTGACTTCTATTCCTTGCAAGCATAAAAGAAGGACACATACAGCACAGCGACCACACGATGGACCGACCACCTCTCATTGATCCAGCCACACGATCCCCCGAACCGATTGTTGACTACACTGCTCTCGAAAAATTGGCGGGCGAATTTCTGTCTCAAGAGATGGTCGGTAAAGGCAGTGCCCATGCTCAGCGTATTCGTGCACGGATTCTACAGAACGGTGACCCGCTCGGAGAAGCATACACCAAAATTGTAGCCCCAGGTGCTCGTCGGCAGTACGGCGCGACCTTTACGCCACCTGCGATCGTTCGGGCTATCCTGAGCTGGGCCAAGTCTCAACAGAGACAGTTCGTGCGAGTAGTCGACCCTGGCGCGGGTTCAGGCCGGTTTGCGCTTGCGGCAGCTCGAGCGTTTCCGAACGCAGAAATTATTGCTGTGGAGAAGGAACCACAGATTGCACATCTACTCAAAGCCACTGTTATTGCTGCGGGCTTAGCAGATCGGATTCGCGTGGTTGTTCAAGACTATCGATCCTTGGAACTTCCGAATGTCACGGGGACTACACTCTTTGTCGGTAATCCGCCGTATCTCCGCCATCATGCCATCGAAGCCAAATGGAAGCGTTGGTATACAGCTGCCCTCAAAGCGTACGATCTTTCGGGCAGTCAGCTCGCTGGGCTCCATCTGCATTTTCTTCTCAAGACGCGACAGCTGGCTCGACCAGGGGATTACGGCTGTTTTATTACTGCCGCAGAATGGTTGGACGTCAATTATGGCTCCCCGCTCCGTACGATGTTCACCAATGGTATGGGTGGTCAGGCACTTCACTTCATCGATAAGACTGTCCAGGTCTTTGACGATGCATTAACCAGTGCCGTCATTCTTTGCTTCCAAGTTGGAGCAGTGGAGAGTGCAATAAGGGTGCGCCATGTTACCTCTGTCAGCGACCTTGGCGATCTACGCGGGGGAAGACGGATTAGCCATTCACGGGCACAAGACAGCGATAAATGGTCGCAACTGACACTCGGGAATGTTCATCCAAAGACAACTACTATCGAACTTGGTGATCTGTTCGAAGTTCATCGAGGCCAGGTTACGGGTATGAATGCGGTATGGATCGCAGGGGAACACGCACGGCAGCTTCCAAGTCAGCTGCGGCTCCCAACCGTCACCGCTGCAAGGGAGCTCATCAAGGCACCGAATAACCGTTTGGTCTCGAATGCCGATCTAAAGTCTGTGGTGAGTCTTCCTTCCGATCTGAACGAATTAGATGCCTCTGCACTTGAACGTGTCCAAGATTTCTTGTCTTGGGCAAAGAGCCAAGGTGCGCATAGAAGTTATATTGCTCAACACCGACGTCCGTGGTGGCGTGTGGCGATGCCTCCTCCCGCCCCTATATTGATGACGTATATGGCGCGCCGCCCTCCTGTCTTCGTTCGAAATCTCTGCGGTGCTCGAATTATCAATATTGCCCATGGTCTTTATCCACGCATTGCCCTCACAGACGAAGACTTGGATCGAGTGACGCATTGGCTCAATGTCAATGTTTGCACATCCTCGGGTCGTACCTACGCTGGCGGACTCACGAAGTTTGAACCCCGCGAAGTCATGCGCCTTCGCATACCGCCCCTCGAAGTTATGCGCCAGCGATAGGGAGGCTCTCATGGGATGGCCTCAGGGCGCAAAGCACTGGTCTGATGCTCAAATCGAGAAGGACGCGAAGCTTGCCAAGGAAATTTTTCGGCAAAAACGATTTCAGGAGCCGAAAGAGCGTTATCTCAAAGCGTTCGAGGAGCTCGAGCAAGCCAACAAGAAAGTCATTGCACTGCTACCACAGATTCTTGCCGACCCTGTCGATCCCGAGCTGATTGCATCATTGGTACAAGAAGAACATCTTCTCACCGCACTTCGCTATCTTGGTGCTCCCCCTATTTCAACGGACGATCTCAGGACAATGATAGACAGCACCCTGGCATACACATACATCGCCACCAATCCGGATCGCGCGGGGATGATTCGCGATGTCATTCGCCGTATTCTTGACCCTAGGCGATTTCCATGGATCTATGAAAACCGTGCCCCAACACCGATTGAAGAAAAAGCGGCTGTGCTAGCCTCATCAGTTGCGGCTTCGGCACAGCGTACGCAAACTGCAAGACGATCTGATGAGCGTGATGCCGTTGAGGGCGCGGCAAAAGCCATTCTCATAAGCCTCAGGTTTCAGCAGGTTCGGTCTCCTCGCCATGGTATCCAAACGTTACTTGGCGGAGACGCTCCGAAACCAGGCTATTTCATGGTCAGCTGTAAGGTGGGCGATCACAATGGTGACATTGTGGCAGGCCTTTACGACGGCCGCATCCTCGCTCTAGAGTGCAAAGCGTCCAACTCAGAGCTGAACAGTCGAAAGCGTATCAATAAAGAAGTGGCCGTCGATGCCGCGAGTTGGATTAGAAAATTTGGCGAGCAGAATATCGTTCCAGCTGCAGCAATTCAGGGATTGTTTAAACCCAAGTACCTCATTGAAGCACAGGAAACTCCTGTTGTGTTCTTTTGGGCTCATCGGCTCCAAGACCTTCAGAAGTTTATTAGAAGCACCAAACGACGCTGATCTACGAAGCATCGCTGCTTCTTCCGCATCCACCATTAATCTTCGCCCTTCGCTCATGGTTTAAGTCCTTCCTCTACAATTCTTCATTGACCCAAATAGACAGTGTTTGAAACTCCTATTCACTGCGCATTGATTCCCGTTGGATCTCAAGTCGAGTGAATTGGTACAGTAAATCCATCAATCAGTGAGTCGTTGCATTCCTAGCCCGCATTATTCATGACGGTTCGTCGCGAAAGTGCGGAGTCGCGAAGCGAGACGGGTGCGCGGAGCCGTGAGGAAGGAAGGCCTCCTTGAACAGGATGTCGACCGACCGAGCGGCGAGCCCGCCCGCCGACAGGCTGGTCGCAGCTGCGAATCCGCGATTGCAGCAGAAGCGCTCATGAATAATGCGGGCTAGAGCTAGTCGTTGGTGCGCCTGAGGTAGAAGGAAGAAAACAAATGGGGGATCTGCAAGGCAAAGTCGCCATTGTGACCGGCTCGTCGAGCGGGATCGGCCGCGCCATCGCCGAACGCCTGGCACAGGACGGCGCGACGGTGGTGGTCAATTACCATGCACATGCGGAGAAAGCCCGGGAGGTGGCCGCGGGGATTCAGGCCAGGGGCGGGACAGCCCTCGTGATACAGGCGGACATGAGCCGGGTGGCCGACGCGCAGCGATTGATCCAGGAGACGGTCAATAAGTTGAGCCGCCTCGATATTCTGGTCAACAATGCGGGCCGGTTCATTCCAAAGAAGTTGGTGGAGACGACGGAGACGGAGTTCGATGCCATTATTGCGCTGAATGCGAAGGGGCCGTATTTTGCGATGCAGGCGGCGGCACAGGTGCTCAGCGACGGTGGGCGCATTGTGAATATTTCGTCGGCGCTCACTCACCTGAAGTTTCCGGGCGCCACCGCGCATTTGGGGAGCAAGGCGGCGCTGGAACAGTATGGCAAGGGCCTCGCGCAGGAACTGGCGCCACGCGGCATTACCGTCAATACTGTGTTGCCGGGCTTTACCGATACCGGTGTGTTGACGGAACAGTATCGCGAGATGGGTGAACAGATGTCGCCCTTCAAACGGCTCGGGCTTCCGTCCGATGTGGCCGATGTGGTGGCGTTTCTGGTGAGTGAGCAGGCACGGTGGCTGACTGGTCAGGTGATTCAGGCCGGCGGCGGGTTGGTGATGTAACGGTTAAAGGAGGATTCATGGCAAGGCAGAACGTTTCGATCGGGGGACCATGGGAAGCGAAAATCGGGTATTCACGCGCCGTGCGAGTCGGTCAGTCGGTGCAGGTCTCCGGGACGACCGCGATGACGGCTACGGGGCTTGTCGGCAAGGGTGATCCCTACGCGCAGACGATCCAGGCCTTGAAGATGATCGAGGCGGCGCTCGTACAGACCGGCGCGTCGATGGCGAATGTCGTGCGCACGCGTATCTACATGGCGAACATCGATCAGTGGCAGGAGGTCGGTCGCGCGCATGGGGAAGTCTTCGGGTCGATCCGGCCGGCGACCACCATGGTGGAAGTAAAGCGGTTGATCGATCCGGATATGTTGATTGAGGTTGAAGCGGACGCGATCGTGGCTTAACCGCATGCGGAAAATGTCCGCCGGCGGCATGTTCAGGAGCCGTGCAACGTGAAATGTAATAGGTGACGTCGCATGTACCAGCGGTCCGCGGAAATTGTTCACCTGTGTAAGATCGATCCGGTGATGAAGCGAGTCATCGGCGAAGTCGGCCCTTATGCGTTGTCGCTTCGAGCGAGGCGTTCCCCGTTCGAGTCGCTGGCCCGAGCCATTGCCTATCAGCAACTGCATGACAAGGCGGCGGAGAGTATTCTCAAGCGGTTCATCGCGTTGTTCCCGGGCCGGCGCTTTCCCCGTCCGGCCGACCTGCTGGCGGTGCCGCCGGAGATTATTCGCGGCACAGGGTTTTCTCGCGCCAAGATTGCCGCGTTGCAGGATCTGGCGGCCAAGGCCATGGATGGAACCGTGCCGACCACGACCGTCATTCAACGGCTCGAGGATGATGCCATTGTCGAACGGCTGATCGCGGTGCGCGGCATCGGACGGTGGACGGTGGAGATGCTGCTGATTTTTCAACTTGGCCGACCCGATGTCCTGCCGGTGGATGATTTCGGGGTCCGGAATGGATTCCGGATCGCATACAAACGACAAGCGATGCCGACTCCAAAAGAGCTGTTGTTGTATGGAGAACGCTGGAGGCCCTATCGCACGGCCGCAGCCTGGTATCTCTGGCGCGCGGCGGATCGAGCGAAAGTGGTGCGAACAACTCTGCCCGTAGTGACGGTTGAGGGCAAGCGAGCTCCGAATGGCTGACCCGCATAAACGACTGGATGCGAATCGAGCCGGCAACTTCTATGTCGATTCCACGTGCATCAATTGTGATGCCTGCCGACAATTGGCTCCGGCGAGTTTCGAAGAGGTGGGAGAATATTCTGCGGTGACTCATCAGCCGGCCACTGAACCCGAGATACGGCAGGCCTATCGCGCGTTGCTCGCCTGCCCGACCGGGTCGATCGGAGCCGAGCATACGAACCAAACCCTCGTGAGTGCCGCGAAAGCCGACTTCCCGCTCCCGATCGAAGGTAACGTCTACTACTGCGGCTTCAATTCGGAGAAGTCGTTCGGGGCGAACAGTTTCTTCGTGCGGCATCCGGACGGCAACTGGTTGATCGATTCGCCGCGGTATCTCAAACCGCTTGTCGATGCCTTCGATCGCATGGGAGGCCTCGCACAGATCTTTTTGACCCATGAAGACGATGTGGCGGATGCAGCCAGGTATGCGCGCCGGTTCGGTGCCCGGCGAATCATCCATCGAGCGGATGTCCATGCCATGCCGGACGCGGAGGTGATCATTGAAGGACAGGAACCTCGCTCATACGACAAGGACTTCCGCATCATCCCCGTTCCCGGCCATACGGCGGGCAGCCTTTGTCTGCTGTATCGGGACCGGTTTCTGTTTACGGGCGATCATCTCTGGTGGGACCCGGAGGTTAGGGAACTCGCTTCGCCGCGGCAGTTGGTGTGGAATGCAGCAGCCTTACACCGTTCCATCGAGCAACTGACGAACTGTTCATTCGAATGGGTGTTGGCCGGTCATGGCGGCCGCGTCTGGCTGCCACAATCCGAAATGCGGGCGGCGGTGCGCGATCTGGTCGAGCGGCGACAATGAGGTGGAACGAGATAGGCGGGCCGCCGGTCAGCAGCAGCTGTTGGATGAGGGCGCCAGTATCAGGGCTCGTGATCTGCGGGGTCGGCGCTCAACCTTGCCGACGGAGACGACGCGCCGCCGCTTAACCCGGATTATTCATGAATGCCGTCGCGAGGCGTTCGAGACGGAAGCCCGCCGAGGCTGCTCGCACGTGAGGCCGACGCAGGCGTACTCGCAGTCCGTCGAGGAGGCCGAACGAGAACAACCTCGCCGGGCGAGAGGATCGGACGCCGGAGCAGGTATTCATGAATAGTCCGGGTTAATGTCCTGAGGCAATGGCCATCAGTCCGGGAATTTTCAACGCACCGACCGCATCCTGAATCACAGGAATCACCGCCGGCCTGGTGAATCCCTTCCGCCACGCCAGCGCAATCCTGCGTTCCGGCACCGGCTTCATGAACTCCAAGACAGCCAGCCGTTTGTTCTGATGTTTAGCCGTGACCGCGCTGCAGGGCATGACGGTGATGCCCAGTCCGGAGGCCACCATCTGACGGATCGTCTCCAGAGAATTGCCCTGCAAACTTTCCGTGTCCGACCGGCTGAGTTCCGGGCAGTTCTCCAGGACTTGCTGCCGGAAACAATGTCCTGCATGCGGTAAGAGCACACGCTCCGTGCTCAAGAGGGCCGAATCGATTTTCGACCGTTTGGCCAGCCGGTGGTCGGCCGGCACAACGGCTTTGAATGGTTCGTCGTAGAGCGCTTGGGTGAGAATGCCCGGTTCTTCGAACGGCAGCGCAATCATGATCACGTCCAGTTTTCCGCTCTTCAGCATGGCGGTCAGATTGACGGTCAGATTTTCCTCGATTTCGAGCGGCATGCCGGGTGCACGCTTGTGCAGCAGCGGGATCAGGTCCGGCAAGAGATACGGCCCCACTGTCGCAATCACCCCGAATCGTAAGGCGCCGACGAGCTGGTTCTTCCCCTGCGCGGCGAGCAGCTTGATCTGATCCGCCTCCTCCAGCACGCGTTGAGCCTGATGCACGATCTGCTCCCCGAGCGGCGTGAGCTCGACGTGATTCTTCCGTCGCTCGAAAATCGCCACGCCCAATTCATCTTCCAGCTTTTTGATGGCCAGGCTGAGGGCCGGTTGGGTGACGAACACCCGATCCGCCGCCCGCCCGAAATGGTGTTCCTGCGCCAAGATCACGATGTACTGCAACTCCGTCAAGGTCACCGGTGGCTCCTCGGTCAATAAGGTTAACTAATCGCGATGGAATATATTATCAATTAGACTGATCGATATGCCAATGCGTATCGTGTCCTCACATGATGAGCGTGAACTGGATGGGTGGGCCACAAAGGAGGGAGTCATGAAAGGGAAACGGGGTGTATGGTCGGCAATGGGGGGCAGTGTCGTGATGATGGGCTTGGCGGCTCTATCGCCGGAATTGGGAGTCGGGGGCGCTGCGCGGCAAGCGCAGGCCCAACCTCCGGCCGAAACACAGGCTGTGCCGCTGGGATTGGAAGATCCCGCTGCGTACATTCCGGCCGACAATCCTCAGACGGCCAAAAAGATCGAGCTTGGAAGAATTCTCTTCTTCGACAAGCGGCTGTCCAAGACCAATACGGTAGCCTGCGCCAGTTGCCACATGCCGGGCCTGGCATTCACCGATGGACAACCGGTCTCGACGGGCATTTATCGGTTGCAGGGCGGACGCAGCGCCCCGACGGCGATCAACCGGGTGTATAGCAAGGCGCAATTCTGGGACGGTCGAGCCGACACGTTGGAGGATCAATCGGTCGGTCCGTTCGTCAGCCCGGTTGAGCACGGGTTTCTCGACCACAATGAGTTGGTGAGCAAGATCAAGAGCATCGAGGGCTATCGGATGCTCTTTCAGGAGGTGTTCGGCCGCGAGGTGACCGTCGGCGATGTGGGCCGCGCGATCGCCGGTTTTCAGCGGACCCTGTTGTCGGGCAACAGCCCGGTGGACCGGTTCGATATGGGCGGCGAGGAGACAGCCCTGTCGGCCGCTGCCCAGCGGGGGCTTGAACTCTTCCGCGGCAAAGCCCGCTGCACACGTTGCCACTCCGGGTTCAACTTCTCCGATGAGAAATTCCATAACCTCGGCATCGGATGGGATACGAACACCGTCGATCTGGGGCGCTACATGGTGACGAAGAATGCCGAGGATATCGGCGCGTTTAAAACGCCCACGTTGCGGGAGATCGCGCGCACGGCGCCGTACATGCACGACGGCCGGTTTGCGACGCTCGAAGACGTCGTCCGGTTCTACAACCAGGGCGGCATCAAGAATCCGCATCTCGATAACACCGTGATCCCGCTCGAACTGACCGAACCGGAGCGGCAGGATCTGGTCGCGTTCTTACGGTCGCTCAACGGCGAAGGGTGGCAACAGGTGGTTGCGCCCGTAGAGTTTCCGAAGTAAGCCGTACGTTCGCTGAGTGGAAGGGCCGGGGTCGTGAGGCCCCGGCCCTTCCCGCCGGCTCTCAGGGCTGCTTGCAAATGGTGGTCCCGTACGGGTAACAGAGAGGGAGATAACGATCAGTTCACTGCCGTCCCTGGATACGCATTCGTGATTGCTGCTGCCTCCCGCTGGATCGACCGCAATATTCTGGAACTCGCGCGCGACTTCCAGCTCTCCTATCTGCCGCCGCTCATGGTCTATATGGCCGCCGGGATTTCCGGTCTGACCGGCATCGTCGGCACCTTCTTCGTCAAAGATTATCTGGGCCTGTCCGCGGCCTTTCTTGCCGCGTTGGGATTCTGGGCGGGCATTCCCTGGGCGCTCAAAATGCCGTTCGGACATCTGGTCGATCTGTTGTGGCGCTGGAAAAGTCTCCTTGTTTATTTTGGCGCCGGGGTGATTGCGGCCAGTCTGTTGATCATGGTCGGCCTGATCGGTCACCGTGAGGCGATGGTCGCCGTGATGCCGGCCGAAGTCTGGTACGTGCTCAGCGTGTTGTTGTCGCCGATCGGCTATGTGATTCAGGACACGGTGGCGGATGCGATGACGGTCGAGGCCGTGCCCAGGGTCGATGAACGAGGGGTGCCCATCGATGAAGCCAGGCTGAAACTCATGCACACCACGATGCAGACGCTCGGGCGTGTCGCCATTATCAGCGGGGGTATCCTGGTTGCCCTCATCAATCTGTACCTGTTCAACGGCGTGGAAAGCATGCCGAAGGAGCAGGTGGCTGCGATCTATGAACAGGTATATCTGATGGCGTTGGTGATCCCGGCCGTCTCGGTGCTCGGGGTCATCACCGCGTCGATCCTTCGGGTGCGAACCCGGCGGCGGCTTCTCAGCCAGGGCATGACGCTCGAACAGGTTGCCTCGCTGACGGATCGGCCGTCTGAATCTACCAAGCCCAATTGGTGGATTCTGGGGGGCAGTCTGGGGTTCGTGCTTTTTACCCTGACGGTGGGAGTCGCAGACTTTCCGTACAGTGAAGAAATCGTCTTTGCCGGGTCGATGGCCATCGTCTCGGTGTTGATGGTGCGCCTCACCCGGGAATTGACACCCGATGCGAGGCATGTGCTTGTGGGCACGGCGCTGGTAATTTTCGTGTTTCGTGCGGTACCAGGCCCCGGCGAAGGCGCCACCTGGTGGATGATCGACAAGCTGGGCTTCGATCAGCACTTCCTGTCGGTGCTGTCGCTCATCGGCAGCGCCCTGACGCTCGGCGGGATGTTTCTGTTTCGCCGGTTCATGGCGGAACGGTCCATCGCCTATGTGGTGGGCTTTCTCACCGTGGCGGCTTTTGTCTTGGGATTGCCCATCGTCAGCATGTATTACGGGCTTCATCAGTGGACCGCCGCGTTGACCGGCGGAGTGGTCGATGCGCGGTTTATTGCCCTCGTGAACACGGCGTTGGAATCGCCGCTCGGCCAGATCTCCATGATCCCCATGCTGGCCTGGATCGCGAACTCTGCGCCGGCGAATCTCAAGGCCACCTATTTTGCCGTGATGGCGTCCTTCACGAACCTCGCGCTGTCGCTCGGCCAACTGGGGACGAAGTATCTCAACGAGCTGTTTGTGGTGACCCGGGAGGTGCGCGATCCGGCCACCAACCTGCTGCAGACGCCGGACGACTATAGTCAGCTGGGAATCTTGCTGATTGTGCAGGCCCTGCTCGGCCTGGCCCTTCCCTTCGCCGCGATTCTATTCGCGCGATTCTCGCGTTATCGCAGCGCCTGAGTGACCGGAAGGAGATCGCCATGAACACCTTCCAATTTCTCGCCGATCACGGCGCCTCGGTGCTGTTCTGGGTGGTCTTCATCGAGCAGATCGGATTCCCGATCCCGGCGATTCCTCTCCTCATTGCGGCAGGTGCGCTTGTCGGGGCCGGAAAAATGAGCCTCGCCACGGCGCTGCTGGTGCCGGTTGCCGCTGCGCTTCCGCCGGACCTCGCCTGGTACTACCTTGGTCGCATCAAGGGCGGCAAGGTGCTGGGCTTCCTTTGCCGCCTGTCGCTTGAGCCGGACTCCTGCGTCAGGGATACGGAAAATCTGTTTCACCGGTACGGGCCACGTGGACTGTTGCTGGCCAAGTTCATCCCCGGCTTCAACACGGTGGCGCCGCCGCTGGCCGGGATTGTCGGCATGCCCGTTGCGACATTCGCGCTGTACGATGTCGCGGGCACGTTGATCTGGGCGGCGGTCAGCGCCGGAGTCGGCGCGTTATTCAGCAATCAACTGGAGCAACTCGTCGGACTGTTCGATCAAGCGGGCGGACTTGTGATTGGGGTGCTGCTCATCGGCCTGACGGGATTTATCGGCTATAAGTTCTATTACCGGCAGAAATTTCTCCGTCATCTGCGGATGGCGAAGATCTCCGTGGACGAGCTCAAACAGCGGCTGGATGCGGGCGAGGCGATCAGCGTGGTGGATGTGCGGCATCCCCTGTCTCTGCAACTCGATCCGGACACCATTCCCGGTGCGATCAACTTCACGTTGGAAGAGATCGAGCATCGGCACCACGAGATCCCTCGCGATCGCGACATTGTGCTCTATTGCACCTGCCCGAATGAAGTCTCCAGCGCCAGGACGGCGTTTCTGTTGAAAAAGAAGGGCATCCACCGTGTGCGCCCGCTCGAGGGCGGCCTCGATGCCTGGCGAGAACGGCAGTATCCCGTGGAGCGACGGGTGAACGCCGGTGTGGGCGGCTGACGGCATGCCGCTGCGCGGGATTACGGAGGGTCGCTATGGGGCGTCTCCAGCTTGCGGAGGGAGTCAACGCATGACACGTCTGGTGATATTGCTGATCGCAGGGACCGTGCTCGTGTCGAGCGGCCGTGAGGCAGGCGCATGGCCGGAGTTGTCGACCACTGTGAGCGAGGCTAGGGGCTGGCTCACGAAGGGGTCCTCCCGTTCGAAGCCCGCACCGTTGACGTACAAAGTGGTGGGAGTCTTTCAAAGGGACAAGCAGTTTGTCGGTGGATCGGCCGTCGCCGACGTGACGAAGCAGGTCGAGTTCGAATTCAAGTGGCCGCTCGAGGATGGGGTGTCGCCCACAGTGCTGCCGAATATTCCGACGAAGGCGGAACGCTATCGCGATGGCTCGGCGGTCTGCCCGGCCCCGATGCTCAAAGGGGCCTATGAGCATTTTGAGTTGAAGAGCATTCTGGTGATGGGACCGATGTTCGGGCTGGTGGGTGAACGGAGAACTCCGGATATGGACGAATATGTCGGCGGTGGCGGCTGCAAGGGCACACATCCGGTTCAGGGGCAGGTGCGCGAGGAGCAGGTGCTGGTGACGCTTCCTCCCGAGTTCCTCGCAGGTCAGTTGTCCAAGGGACAGGTCTTCACGCAACAAGACCAGGGATGGACCTGGACCTTTACGCCGGTTCCGTGATTTTCCGAGGGGAAAGCTTGGGCTACTCGTCCACATCGTGTCTCATCTGGTAGCTACTTGCTGTGGAGCGCGCTTCTGAGACCATTTTTGCTTCGATTGATTTCACGATGGAAGAGATGAAACATGGCCACCGCGAGATCCTGCGGATCGCGACATCGTGCTCTGTTGTACCTGCCCGAATGAAGTCTCCCGCGCCAGGACGGCATTTCTCTTGAAAAAGAAGGGTATCCACCGTGTGCGCCCGCTCGAAGGCGGCCTCGATGCCTGGCGAGAACGGCAGTATCTCGCTGAGTGACGGGTGAAGAACGTAGCAAATGGTGGCCACGTCTAGGTTGACGCCGGAATGATAAAAGTTTACGCTTAGAACGATAGAAGTTTACTTCTGGACATAAAAAGTTTGCGCCGATCATGAAGAGAAAAACAGAGGAAATACGAAGACTTATCTTGGAAAAGATTGATGACCTCGGGAGAGTCTCCCAGACCGAGGTCGCCAAGACGTTCGGAATCACTCGCCAAGCTGTGTTTAAAAATCTGAAAGAGCTGGTGAAGATTGGGGTGGTGCAAAAAACAGAATCGGAACTCCACCCATATCGGCTGGTACCTCTGAGTGAAACGCAGGTCACCGTGCCGGTCGGGCCGGATACGCAAGAGGATCGAATATGGAAGGAATCTGTCGCGCCCCTACTTGCAGATCAAAAGGTGAACATACGTGGGATTTGTCAGTATGGATTTACCGAGATGTTCAATAACGTCATAGACCACTCTGAATCGCAGACGGCGGATGTCCGCATCACAACGGACGCGCTGGTTGTCAGAATGGTGATCCAAGACTATGGAATAGGCATCTGGAAGAAGTTGCAGCAGGCGTTTCAACTGGACGATCCGAGGCATGCGCTATTGGAGCTCACAAAAGGCAAGTTGACGACTGATCCTAAGCGACATACGGGAGAAGGCATTTTTTTTACTTCTCGCATGTTCGATAAATTCATTCTTGCCTCCGACAAGCTCACCTTCTGTCGTTTTCACGAAGGCAACGAATGGCTTTTCGATGTCAAAGAAGAAGAGACGGGCCCAGGGACAAGGGTTACGATGGTCCTCTATCTGGATTCCAACAAAACCACAAAGGAGGTCTTCGATAAGTTCACGGCTGACTTGGATGATTTTGGATTCAGTAGGACACATCTGTCTGTTCAGCTGGCAAAGTACGAAGGGGACCATCTGGTCTCGCGCTCTCAGGCGAAGCGCATCTTGAATCGACTCGAAAAGTTCAAGGAAGTGTATCTCGACTTCAAAGATGTGACGGAAATTGGCCAAGCATTTGCCGACGAGATTTTTAGAGTATTTACCAATGATCATCCCGCAGTGAAATTCGTCCCTGTGAATGTCACTCCAGACGTTTCAAAGATGATACAAAGAGCTCGGGCCCACCAAGGACAAAACGATTTACCTATATGATCGCTCGGAGCCTGGCCAAACCGGCTTGATGTGCTGGCATCCCCTTGACCTGTACTGTATGATGAGCATCTAGCAGGATGCGGAAAAAGTCCGCCAGCGGCGTTCTCGCATCGTTTCGCGGCTCACCGTACCGCACGAGTACGATTCGCCTCTTCGCTCGCTGCGGCCTTGCTGGACGGCCTTTTTGCGCATCCTGCTAGGGCGAGAGGCGTGAAAGGTGAAAAGTGTCACGGGGCGCGCGCTCACGTTTTACGTCTGACGTTTCACGCTTCAAAAGAAAGGGGGGCGACCGGTTTCGACGGGGATATTGACGCCATCGTCGCATGTCGAGATCTCGGGAACTCGTAAAATTCCGGGAAAAACGCAACTGCCAATCAAGAACTGGCACTCGCAGCTTAATTATTTAAGCTGAGACGTCGTTCCATCTGAGGCCCGCGGGGGTGGAATGGCGTGATGCAGCGGGCTGGTCCCACGCCGGTGCTCAGCGGCGGGGGGCGAGACAATACTGGGCTAGCGGCGATTCTAAGCCGGCCGATAGGCGTGGGTTGCTGCGAAGCTTAAAGAATCGGCTACACATGTAGACGCGATGTGCCGACGATCTTCGGACAGGGGTTCAACTCCCCTCGCCTCCACCAAACAAAGCTCGCTCGACCCGGAGCCATTTAAATGGTTCCGGGCGACGGGAGACACTCCCCCAGTCATTCGTTCCTAACGTGTCGGCGACCCATCAACCAAGGGCTCGGAGACTCTCCGGGCCCTTTTTTCGTGCCTGAACCACTCTGGCGGGCCAGGTGCGCCGTGCAGACCTCTCGAAGACAACCGCGTACCCAGCGATGGGCGAGATCGCCATCCAATCGCGGGTACCACAGCAAAGACACGGCGAAGTCCGGCATCGAGACCGGGAGAGCGAAGCTGTACAGGGCGGCGTGGTCGCCTTGTTCGCCGGCTGCTGAAAGCGCCATTCGGTAGAGCGTGTATCGAGCGGCTGTTGCGAAGAGACTGAATAAGGACTATATTTAGTCCACGTTACATCACGGGAGCAACGCCATGCGCTATTCTTCGCACGTCAAACCGATCAGTTATCTCAAGGCCAACGCCGCGGAAGTGCTGACGCATCTGGCCGAGCAGCGCGAACCCTTGGTCATCACCCAAAACGGAGAAGCCAAAGCCGTGCTGCAGGACGTCGCGTCCTTCGAGGAAACCCAGGAGACGTTGGCGTTGCTCAAGATCCTGGCCCTTGGCAGTCAGGACGTGGAGGCAGGTCGGGTCAAGCCTGTGGCCGGCGTGGTGGCGCGTTTGCGCGCAAAGCGAGCGACGATCTGATGGTCGGCAGATCGAAGCGCTACGAGGTTCTGCTCACCCAGGGTGCGGAGCGAGACCTGGAATCCATCTACGACTACATCGCTGAATTCGATGGCATCGCCAACGCCAAGGACGTTCTAGACCGGTTGATGGAGATCGTGGAGGGGCTGGCCAAGTTTCCAGAGCGCGGTAGCTACCCGAAGGAACTTGTGGCACTGGGCATCAAGGAGTACCGCCAAACCGTGTTCAAGCCCTACCGGGTGATGTACCGCGTCATGGGCAGGCAAGTCGTCATCTACCTCATCATCGATGGACGTCGGGACATGCAGTCCCTGCTGGCCCGCCGTTTGCTCGGCGCTTAATACGCAACACCCCTCGCCCCGCAAGCGCCGCACCGACCACGGAACGCGTGTCTTGCTGAATACGAAGCATGTTGGTGAAGTGTGATCTTTGGCTCGGCCACGGTCTTGGCCGGCTGCGGAAGGCTCCCTTTGGTCGACTGGCGCTCGTTGAGGAAGGACGCGGGACGTTGCGCTCAGTTCTTCGTATCATGAGTAGGAGCCTTGTGTTGCTGCTGACTGCCCGTGAACTAGTGGCGAAGCTGGAGCTGCCTTCGGTCGAAGCGGTGCAGCCTTGGCTCAAGCGCCTGCTGGATTGGCAACTCGTGCAAAGCTCGGGGCGCACCCAGGCCACACGCTACTTCGTCGATCCGGGCTTGCTGCGTAGCCTAGAGTTCCCGGGCACCACCACACTCACGCGCATCGAGGCGCACCGGTTGCTGGCTCTAATCGTGGAAGACGTGGGGCGCTACCCACGTTCGAAGATTGGCGATATTCACCAGCGTATTGGATTGGAAATTCCACGCTCGCGAATCCGTCGCGGTATTGAGCAGTTGGTTAAAGAAGGCAGGCTTCATCCGGAAGGGGTGCGAAGCGGCACGCGGTACCGTCTGCCGTAACTTGGTTCAAAACGAGGCCTATCGATAGTATTTGAACCAAGCCAATGTACCAAATGGTCAGATTTTTTCGCCTAACCCATTGTCAATACAACATGTTCTGTTTGGCTCAGCGTCGAGGTTTGAGCCAAGAGCTGAGCCAAACGCTGGTGAGACATGAAAACGCGCGATCTACGGCAGCAGGTGGAGAGTGAGAGGAGTGGCGCCAGAGTGGTTAGGTATTCGCGATCCAGAGTCGTGAGCGCGTAAATGAGCATGAACGAGGCGGATACCCGCTACCATCTCATAGACCCCCTGTTGCGGGAGAAGGGCTATGTGAGCTGTGAGCGGACGGTCTGGACAATCTCGATGACCTCCTGCCCCCAGATGTGTTGCAGCAGGAGATTATTGAGCATCTGGAGGCAGCCTTGGCGTCGTTCAGGGATGTTGCCGCCGGACTGCAAAGAAGTAGAGTGAAGTCCGCGTTCCGCACCCTTCGCTCGCCAATCGTTCACCTCGACAGCCTTCAGCCTGTTTCAATTTGAGTCGCTCTGCCGACTTCTGGTACAAGAGCCTCCGGTCTGGTCCGTCAGGCACTCTCTTGGCGGCGAGACTCAACGACAAGGAGGAAAGATGACATGGGTGACGACTTGCTGAAGTATCTCGGTCCGTTGGCGGCGTTGGCCGGTGTGTGGGAGGGCGACAAGGGCGCCGATGTGGCGCCTGACGACAACCGGGACACAGAACACAATGCCTATCGCGAACGGTTGACCTTCGAGCCGTTCGGTCCGGTCAACAATCATGAGCAACAGCTGTACGGCCTTCGTTATGCGACCGTGGCCTGGCGGTTGAGCGACGGGGCGCCGTTTCATGAAGAAACCGGCTACTGGCTGTGGGATGCGGCGGCGAAGCAGGTGCTGCGCTGTTTCATTGTTCCACGAGGTGTCACGGTGCTCGCCGGAGGAACCGTGGAACCGGACGCCACGTCGTTTCAGATTTCGGCGGATGCCGGATCGGATACGTATGGCATCTGTTCGAACAAGTTTCTGGATCGGGAGTTCAAGACCGTCCGGTATGAACTCACGGTGACCCTGCATGGCCCCGACAGTTTGAGCTACCACGAAGATACGCAGCTGAAGATGAAGGGACGGAGCGATGTGTTTCACCACACCGATACCAATCGGGTGACCCGGGTCAGGTAGCAGGTCGTCCGAGACCCGAACACACGCCACCCTCGCCATTCGCTCTCAACTTGTCAGCCTGTTATAGTGAATGGAGGAAGCCCCTCAGGGCCATCTGGTGTATTCATTTATGAAGGGGGTCATACATGACAAAATCATTGATCGCGTTGACAGGATTGCTCTTGCTTGCCGGTTGTGCGGGATTGCCGCAAACGACAAGGACGGCGGTGATCCACGAGGTCAAATTCGAAGAGCACATGATGCCCGCTGAGCTGACGGTACATGTCGGCGATGAAGTGCGCTGGGCGAACCACCGCACACTTCCGGTATTGATTGATATTCCCGGGCTCGATGCGGACATGTTGTCCTGTGAACGTGAGTTCTCGAATATATTCGGGCGGGCGCAAGAGCTCTTTGAATTGGCCCCGAATAAGAGCGCGAGCCTCTGTTTCAACAAGGCCATTGTGATTAGCTATAACGCGCGTATGCGATCGGCCGCACCGGGCGGTATGCAGATTGAGCCGGGAACCATTCGAGTCGTGGCTCCCACGCAGTAGTGACTGAGCAGGCGGCCGGCGCTTTGGTTGTGCCCGACCGCTCCTCCCTCCCTCCGCTCTCCCCGGAGTCGCCCGCGTGGCTCCGGGGCGCGAGTCGAAGTCTCAAGATCGACATGTCTGCTTGAAAAGGATGCCGTACGTGCAGCGTCAAGCGTGAAAGGTGAAACGTACCTCGCGGGGACTCAGAGCGTATGGCTGATGGCCTAAGCAGTGGTAAAGACTCTCTGTCTATTTCGGACCATACGCTATGAGCTACGCTATCGGCTCATTGATCCGGAGCGAGCGACGCTTCACGAACGACGACTGATGAGGACGCCCTTTTTGCGCATCCTGTTAGAGCACCGTGGTCCAGGAGGGACTGACGGCGAAGGCGGCGTTGATCAGACCGACGTGGGAATAGGCTTGAGGAAAGTTCCCGAGCTGGGTGCGGGTTTCGGGGACGAAATGTTCTGAGAAGAGCCCGAGATGGTTTGCGCCGGTCAGGACCTGGGCCATGATCTGCTGCGCCTCCGCCATCCGTCCAAGTCGCGCGAGTCCCTGGACGACCCAGAAGGAACAGATGACAAAGCTGGATTGTGGCCGGCCGAAATCGTCGGTGCGCAGGTAGCGGAAATAAAATCCGGTTTCTTTCCCGCCCGCCTGCACGGCCAGCGCACGCGCAATGCTCTGCATCGTGGATTCGCACACCTCCCGGTTTGGAAACCCGAGAATCGCCGCCTGGGCCAGCGAGGCATCGTAGGTGTCGTCTTTGGGGCCGTTGCGTAGCGAGCCGTCTTTGGTGGCGTTCAACAGCGCCTGCGCGGCCCGCGCCCGCGCGGCATCGAGGTCGAGCGTCAACGAGGGGAGAAATCCCGCCTTGTGCATGCGATGAGCCCGATCGAGCCCGGCCCAGCACATCAGATTCGAAAACGAATGTTCCTGCCAGCCGTTGCGAATCTCCCACAACCCTGCATCCGGCTGGGCGATGGTTCGATCGCAGAGTCGGGCCAGGTTGGCGACGAGTTGTTCCTGGTCCTTGGTCCGGAGATCGTAGAAGCGGTTGTCGGTGAAGATCGGGGTCAGCGCGAGGACCAGTTCGCCGTAGACATCGTTTTGGATATGTTCGGCGGCCTGATTGTGATTGCGCACCGGCGCGCTGCCGCAGAAGCCCGCCCAGTTCCGGTGTTCGGTTTCCGGCAGCGGGAGATCCTGGCTGAGCGTATACACCGGAGCGAGTCGCTCCCGCGAATGTTCATGCGTATAGGCGATGTTGAGCAGGAATTTGAGAAACCCTTCCATCTCTTCGAAGTGCCCGAGATTGTGAAAGGCAGTCAGAGAAAAATAGGCGTCACGCAGCCAGCAGTACCGATAGTCCCAATTCCGCGGTCCGCCCGGTTCTTCGGGGAGGCTGGTGGTCAAGGCGGCGAGGATGGCGCCCGTGTCTTCGTAACAATGGAGTTTGAGCGCGAGCGCGGAACGAATGACTTCTTCCTGGTGCAGCACGGGAATCGAGCAATGTTTCACCCACATGCGCCAGTAGCGGGTCGTCTGGTCGAGGAACTCGTGACTGACCTTGGCGAGATCGTCTTCGATGCCCAGGCCCCAGGTGAGCGCAAAGTACGTTTTCTCGGTGAGGGCGAAGGGGCGTTCCTCGTACAAGTAGGTCAGGGGCATGTTGGTCAACAGCCGGAGGTATTCCCCGCGGATGTCGTACCGGACGTGACTGTTGCCGCGCATGCCGCGGGTATAGTCTTTTCCCCATCCCGTGACCGGGCGGCAGCTCACGCGGATGGAGGGAGTGCCGGCCAGCGGTTCGACGATGCGAAAGAGGGCGGCGGGACGGTACACGCGGCCGTACTGCTCGAAGCGCGGGCAGAAGTCCGTGATCCTGAAGGCGTCGCCCTTTGACGTGGACACCTCGGTCACCAGGATATTTGTATTAGGAAGGTAGCGTTGCGTTGTCTTGACTTGAGCGGAGCTGGTAGGGCTTGATATGGAAAAGTGCCCTCCCTCCGGATCGAGGATTCGACCGAAGACCGGATCGCTATCCGGTCTTGGCAGACAGAGCCAGTCCACAGACCCGCTTTCATGAATATGGGCGGAGACGTGGCAATTGCCGATGAGTCCGTAGGGGTACATGCCCCCGACCATAAGAGATTTTCATCTCAAAGTAAACTGCAGGAGCAACAATGCGGCTGTCCCTCCGGTTTATCCTTCCCCTCTTGCTGGTGTTGGGAGTCGTGGCCTATAGCGTCGTGCCCCTCGTCGATTCGCTCACGCTGAAGTGGTTCACGCGCGACCTTGAAAGCCGATCCAAATTACTGGCCAGCACGATGGAAGTGCCGTTGGCGGACCTGGTCGTGTCGCGTTCACGCACGAAGATCTTCGCTTACTTTCACAAAGTCATTCAGGACGAGCGGCTCTATGCGCTGGGTTTCTGCGATACTCAGCAGCGCCTGCTCTACCAGACATTGACCTATCCCGACCAGCTGTCCTGCGAAAGTCTAGCGCACCTGGCGCCGGGCTCCTCGGAAGTGGTGGAGTTTGCGCAGGGACCGCTGCACGTGGTGGTCGCGACCATTCAGTCCGGGGGCAAAGCGCAGGGCCGGCTGATGCTGGTCCACGACATGAGTTTTGTGCACCAGCGCAGCACCGATACGAAGTGGTATATTTTTTATCTCTTCGTCGGGCTCGCCGGGCTGATTTCAGCGGTGACCGTGCTCGTCGCGCAGCTCAGCTGGCGAGGCTGGGTGGCCGGGGTGCGGGCCATGTTGACCAGCAAAGGGTTGCCGCCTGAATCCGCCGGAGCCCATTCGTCCGAACTGCATCCGGTGGCGCAGGATCTCCATGCGTTGGTGCGGGAATTGGAAGCCGATCGACGGATGCGCGATGAGAGCCAAATCACCTGGAGCCCCGCCAGCCTCAAAACCATTCTGCATGAGCATCTTTCCGGCGACGAAATTTTGATTGTCTCCAATCGGCAACCCTATATCCACAATCGACGCGGGCAGAAAATCGAGGTGCAAGTACCGGCCAGCGGGCTGGTGTCTGCACTCGAGCCGGTGATGCGGGCCTGTTCGGGCGTGTGGATCGCTCATGGCAACGGTTCAGCGGACCGGGATGTCGTGGATAGCCGGGACCACGTACGGGTGCCGCCGGACCATCCTTCATACGATATTCGCCGCATCTGGTTGTCGCCCGACGAAGAATCCGGCTTTTATTATGGGTTTTCCAACGAGGGCCTCTGGCCCTTATGCCACAATGCGCATGTCCGTCCGACGTTCAGGACTTCCGACTGGGAACAGTATGTGGCCGTCAACGAGCGGTTCGCGAAGGCGGTGGTGGAAGAAGCCAAGACGGATGATCCGGTGATCCTCGTACAGGATTACCACTTTGCGCTGCTCCCGAAGATGGTGCGCGAGAAGCTGCCGAACGCCACCATCATCATGTTCTGGCATATTCCCTGGCCCAACTCCGAAAGCTACGGCATTTGCCCGTGGCGGCAGGAGATTTTGGAAGGCTTGCTCGGCAGCAGCATCGTCGGGTTTCACACTCGTGAGCATGGAAACCATTTTCTGTCCTGCATCGATCGCATCCTTGAAGCGCGCATCGACCGCGACAGCTCCACGGTGTCCTACGGCGGGCGCCTCACGGCGGTCAACCCCTACCCGATTTCCATCGAGTGGCCGTCGCGCTGGTTGGAGAATCAACGGCCGGTGCCGGACTGCCGGGTGCATATCCGCGAGCGTCATGCGATGGGACCCGACCGGCTGGTCGGGATCGGTGTCGACCGCTTGGACTACACCAAGGGCATCATCGAGCGATTTCTCGCCGTCGAACGATTGTTCGAGTTGCAGCCCGAGTGGGTCGGCAAGTTTTCCTTCATTCAGATCGCGGCGCCGAGCCGGACGATCATCGACCAGTACCAGCATTTCCACGATCAAGTCTACGCGCTGGCTGAGCGCATCAATAAGCGGTTCGGCCGCGAAGGGTATGAGCCGATTGTCTTGAAGGTGAAACACCACGAGCCGCCGGATGTGTATGAGTATTACCGGGCCTCCGAGCTCTGCTTCGTCACGAGCCTACATGACGGCATGAACCTGGTGGCCAAGGAGTTCATTGCAGCCCGCGACGACGAACAAGGCGTGTTGATCCTCAGCCAGTTCACCGGGGCGGCGCAGGAGCTGCCTGAGGCGCTGGTGGTGAATCCCTACGATATCGACCAGTGCGCGGCGGCGCTGCACATGGCGCTCTCCATGACCCCGAAGGAACAGCGCGCCCGCATGCGGAGCATGCGCGGACTGATTCAGGAGTTCAATGTGTACCGGTGGGCCGGTCGCATGCTCATGGACGCAGCCCGGATGCGTCGTCGCATTCGCGTGATGAAGCAGGTGGGACAAGCCTCGGGACGGGGGCGATAGTCACACCGATGCAGGACGTGCTCAGCGCTCCAGGCAAACGCATCCTGAGTCACTTGGCCGGGCAGGCCGAGGCGTTGTTTGCCTTCGATTTCGACGGCACGCTGGCGCGAATCGTTCAAGACCGGCATGCTGCCGTCCTCACCCACCCTATTCGCGATGCCCTGCATGCCCTGGCCGTGACGGCGCCGACGGCGGTCATTTCGGGGCGCTCACTCGACGATCTTCGCCCTCGCGTAGACGGCATTCCCGCCCATCTCATCGGCAATCACGGGCTCGAAGGGTTGCATACATCGGAGCGGGTCATGCACCAGGCCCAGGATTGCTGCCGCGCCTGGCTGAAGACGGTGTCCAAAGACGAGCGAGATCTGACGCGAGCGGGAGTGGTGGTCGAGGACAAGACCTATTCGGTCACGTTTCATTATCGGCAGGCGTGCTCACCGCAGCTCGCGCGTGAGGCGATCTTTCATACCGTGTCGATGTTGTCGCCTGCGCCCAGGCTCGTGTTGGGCAAAGCCGTGGTGAATGCCATCCCCTCCGGCAATCTGCACAAAGGGTCCGCGATGTTAGAGCTGATGCACCAGCTGAAGAGTACCGGTGCCCTGTACGTCGGCGATGACGATACCGATGAGGATGTGTTTTCGCTGCCGGATGAGCGCATCGTCACCGTGCGGATCGGAAAGAAGTCTGCATCTGCCGCACAATGGTATCTTGCGCGGCAGTCGCAGATCGGACTCTTGCTGCAATATCTTACCCGGGCGCGCAGCCGTAGGGCCTCTGTCTAGCCCGGACTATTCATGAATACCTGCTCCGGCGTCCGATCCTCTCGCCCGGCGAGGTTGTTCTCGTTCGGCCTCCTCGACGGACTGCGAGTACGCCTGCGTCGGCCTCACGTGCGAGCAGCCTCGGCGGGCTTCCGTCTCGAACGCCTCGCGACGGCATTCATGAATAGTCCGGGCTAGGCTTCCTGTGCGGCCACCCCTTTTTTGTACTGACCGTAGACGTACACAGGAATATTCAGGTCTTTCAAGGCCTGCTGGAGCAAGGGATAGACCTTCTCCCATTCCAGTCCGCCGACTCCCGTGGCCAGACGCGGCAGCGCCAGGCTCTTGACCTGATGCTCCTGCAGTTCCTTCTTCAACGCCTGGAGCGCATGATTGACGTTGGGCAAGGTGGCCTTTCCGGGATGATCCTGATCGCTGGCCGGCGGCTCTTGCGTAAACAGATTGATGATGACCGGGGAATTCGGACCTTTCCAGGACCAGGCGCCGCCCGGGTCGGGATTGTACGTTTGGCAATAGTGGCGAAAATCTTTGTACATGCCGGGCCACTGCTCGCGGAGTGACAAGGCCAAGCCCTGTTTGAAATTGTCGTGGGGGGCAATGCCGTGTGCGATCGCGCCGGCGGTGGATAGAAGGATGTCTCCGGTCACTTCCTTGAGCATGACTGACGCCTCCTTGATTGAGGAATACGGTCCTGTCTTATCCCATAAGGCTGCGTCCGGTTTAATCAATGCACTGCTGGAAGAAATTTCATCCGCGACCGGGAGTGCGACTCGTTCTATCGCCGAGTCAGCCGCTCGCCATGACGGTGTGCAGGCATCTGTTTCATGAAGTGGTCGTGGGAGGAAGCGCGCGTCTCAGTCAGCGGAGGGAGGCACTATTGTGGAGAAGGATGAGATGAAGGCTTATCGCATTGAGCCTGGCTGCCGACTGGTATTAAAACGGTTCGATCCCGATGACACCGGGGCGTACAAGAAGAACGAAGATGGAAAGGCGAAGGCCAAGGCGGCGGCGGATGAACTCATTGCGACACTCGATCAATTGCAGGAACGTCTCTATGCCAACGGCACGCGCGCCCTGTTGATCGTGCTGCAGGGCATGGACACCAGCGGTAAGGACGGCACGATCCGGAGTGTGATGTCGGGGGTCAATCCGCAAGGCTGCAAGGTGGTGTCTTTTAAGACGCCTTCCGCTGAAGAGCTCTCTCACGACTTCCTCTGGCGCGTACACCAGAAGGCGCCCGCCAAGGGCCAGATCGGAATCTTCAACCGCTCGCACTATGAAGACGTGTTGATTACGCGGGTGCATGGTTGGGTCTCGGACAAGGTGGCGAGGCGCCGATTCAATCAGATCAAGGAATTCGAGGAACTCCTTGCCGAGAACGGGACAGCCATTCTGAAATTCTTTCTCCATATTTCGAAAGATGAACAGAAGGCCCGGCTGGAAGCCCGCATTCACGATCCCGAAAAACGGTGGAAATGGAATTCCGGGGATCTCGAAGAGCGCACACTGTGGGACGAGTATATAACGGCGTTCGAAGAGGTGATCGCGGCCACCAGCACGGACCAGGCCCCCTGGTACATCGTGCCGGCCAATCGAAAGTGGTATCGCAATCTCGTGGTGGCGGAACTGGTCGTTCAGGCGCTCACCGCGATGAAGCTCTCGACCCCTCCGGCCCCGAAGGGAGTGAATTTCAAGACGCTGAAGATTGTCTAGCAGGCTGCGGAAACAGTCCACCAGCGGCGTTCTCGCAAGACACGGCCACCTCACCGCCTCGGCGGCGTTCACAAACGTGACGCGCGTTATTCCGCGCGTCGTGAACCTCAGAGGCTCACCTTACGGCGAGAGTACGATTCGCCTCTTCGCTTGCTGCGGCCTTGCTGGACGGCCTTTTTCCGCAGCCTGCTAGGAGCCTGTCCGACATTAGGAAACACGAAAATTTCGACGTGCACATTTGGCTCAGGATCAACGATCTCGCTTCGGTCAATATGATTTCATCCCCCCAAATCGGTCTTTTTCGGCAATGTCGGACAGGCTCCTAGGGGGCGGGTGCTCGCATGGGCGGGCCCCTACGGTCCCGGCTGGTGGCGGCCACTACACTCGGTTACACTGCAGCTTGTCTTGCAGGCGCTCGTCTAACCAGGAGTGTGAATCATGCAGAGAAGATGGCCGATTGTTGTCGCGACCGTTGCGCTGAGTCTCGCTCCCCTCTCTGCGCGCGCCGGTGAGTTTGAAGGCGTGCTCCACATGACGACCAGTCACGCGGACACCGGTATGAAGAGCGCGATGGACTGGTATCTCAAGGGTGACAAGGGCCGCATGGAAATGTCGCGCGGCGAAGGGCGCACGAGCGTCATGATCTTCGACGCTACGACCAGAACGATGCAGATGGCGATGCCCGGGCAGAAGTCTTATATGGAATTCAGCCTGGCGGGTGAGCGTGGAGAACATCTCACGGAGGCGTTTGAACATCAGATCGTCGAACGGACGGGCAAGACCGAAACGATTGCGGGATCTAGCTGCGAGATTTGGCGCATCACCGACAAGGAACCGCATCGACTGAAGAGCCACGTCTGTGTGGCCAAGGGATTCGGAAAAGCCGCGACGTTCTGGGCTGATCCGAAGGATGCGCGGCGGTCTTCGCAGCCCGGCTGGATGAAGCAACTCGCCGAGGAGGGAGGATTCGCCATCCGGAGCATTCAGTATGACGAAGCGGGCAAGGAATCCATGCGCATGGAAGTGACCAGCATCGACAAAAAGAGCTTGGATGCCGGCCTCTTTGCCTTCCCGGCCGACTGGGCGAAGCAGGACATGTCGGCGATGCAGGAACGGATGAAGGCGATGCGCGAGCAAAAGGGGCAGGGTGCGGCGGATTTCTCCAAGATGATGGAGGAGATGAAGAAACGCAAAGCCGCGCGCCGCAGTGCGGGTGAGCCGGCCGGTGAGGCCGGGCGGCAACCGGATATGCAAGAGATCATGAAGCAACTCGGCGAGGCGATGAAAAAACAGCCGGTACAACCGCAAGGCGGACAGTAGTTCCACGCATACGGACTGAAAGGAGAGCGACATGCGTACGGTCATGCTGGGCCTGGCGGGAGGCGTCCTGCTGATGGCTGTTGCGGTAGTGGTGTCGGCGAGTGATTTTGAGGGCCTCATGCTCCTGAATGAGACGAGCGACGGGACGACCATGCAGCAGCAGTGGTTTCTGAAGGGCGACAAGCTGCGGTTTGAGGAAACGGGCCCGGATGCGGACAAGGGCGCCATGATCTTCGATGCAAAAAAGAAGGTGATGTACAGCCTTCAGCACGACGAAAAGATTTATATGGAAATCCCCACGGGGGAGACGTCCAAGGCTGCGCCGGACATGTCGGAGGATGTTGTGGTCATCAAGGCTGGAAAGCGCGATCAGGCCGCTGGGTATCCGTGCGAGATCTATCATACGAAAGACAAGTCGGACGGCAGCACCGGCGAGCTCTGTATCGCGAGGGGGATCGGGAATGCGGCCATGTTCGGGATGATGAGCGCACAAGCGGGCGGTGCTTCGTTGTTGCCGGGGTGGATACGTGAACTGTTCAAGGACGGCGGGTTTCCGATCAAGGGTGTGGATCGTGACGCCAAGGGGAATGAGGAGGCTCGCTGGGAAGTCGTGAACATCAAAAAGAAAAGCCTCGACGATGCGTTGTTCCTCCCTCCCGCCGACTACAAGAAACAGGACATGGCCGTGATCAGGCCGCAGTCCGGCGATGCGATGAAAGAGAGGCGGTCACCGGCGGACCGGTAAGGCTGCGCGCTGCCTGCCATCGGATGACGGCGGTCGGTCGGGCCGTCACCGGGGCACCAACGAGACCCTGTATTGACAGAACTTTTCGAGGAGCGTAGATAGGATTTGCGGCCCGACTCCATCGTGGTAGCTGGGAGACCGGACAGACCGCGCGGCTGCCGTCTAGATCTCCCACTGAGTCCCGCAACGGAAAGGAGGGTGGACGATGAACGATACGACTCCACCTGGCCCGTACGGCCTGCCGGATTGAAGGCAAGCGTCTCGTCGGTTCTGTCGGCCGGTTCTCTCTCGGCTATGCCTTGCGGCATCGAAGACGCACCGATCTCCATCATCGCGTCATGCCTCTAAGCGGAGGGCTGGTGTCGGTTTCTACACGTCGCCTGTTGATGGCAGGCTGTTGTTCTCCGGCGAGATGTTCTTCCCTCTTGTTCGACTCGGCGGGTCTTCACGGGCCGCTACATCACGGACAGCACTCGGCGTCCTAAGCGCCACCCAAGGGCTCCTGTCCAAGCAGGGGCCCTTGCCGTAACGAGGGCTCGAACCGGCCTATCGGATTCGGATCAGGAAATATGACTAGGGCCGATTTTTCTCTTGACAGGATTTTCTAAGGAGCGTAAGACGGGACTGTGTATTCCAAGGGCTGTGTTAACCGTGACGAGGCGATGGACAGTGCGCGCCTGTTCGGGAGACCTCGCCACTCCTCAACCGGGGAGGTTCACAGATGGAAGAACTTACGCCACCGGACTAGGGCGGCCCGCAGAGTTGAGGGTGGGCTGATCGTCGGTCGGGTTTGACGATCCTTCGCTGGCTTGTGCCTCTCGGCACTATCCGATAACCGGATAACAGCCACCCAAAAAGAGAAGGATTCGATCCAAACACGAGGCACACAAGTTTCCTGGGGTAGACTATCCCCCGACGGACATCCTGATACCCTGTCTTCTCGAACGGGTCCTGAGTTTCCGACAACATAATCGACTGTCGGCGTCCCAAGCGCCATCCACGGGCGACCTCCCACCGCAGTGTAGGGTCGCCCGTGGCATTTTATGCGACCCGGTCTTCCGCCCTTGTTCCTTCCTTCTTCCATGGCATACAGTCCCAAGAGTTGCTGATTCTGAATCACGTGCCGTGCCATGGGAGGTCCCTATGTCTTTTCTTGACGTGTTTGTTCGCGGAGATGTCATCGACCCTGCCACCTTGGTCGGGGCTGCGTTTTACGCGTTCTTATTTATCCTGATTGCCTGGTTCCTCGCTCGTATGATCCGGTTGGGCGTGCGCCGGGTGGCGTCTCTTCTGAGCGATCAGGCGGCATCGACGCTGCTGATCAGGCTGGGCCAAGTGGTGGTCTATACCCTGGCGGTCATTCTCTACTTCAACGCGATCCCGCAACTGCACTCCGTGGGCACGGCGTTGCTGGCGAGTGCCGGTGTGGCGTCGATCCTCTTCGGCCTGGCGGCGCAGACCACCCTCAGCAACCTGGTGTCCGGCTTTGCCTTGCTGTTTTATCAGCCGTTCGAGGTGGGCGATCGTGTGCAACTGTCTGCGCCGACCGGACTCGAAACCGGCGTGATCGATGAGATGACCATGGGCTATATTTTGGTGAAGACAGTCGATGACCGTCATATCGTGGTGCCGAATAGCGTCGCTGCCCAGCAGATCGTGGTGAAGCTACGTGCGTCTTAACCCGCATTATTCATGACGGTTCGTCACGAAATCGCTGAGGCGCGTCGCGAGACCGGCGCGCGGAGCCCGGAGGCCCCGACGCGTACTCGTGCAGTACGTGAAGGGTCCGATGGGCGAGCCCGCCGGCCGAAGGCTCGTCGCAGCAGCGGATCGGCGGTTGCAGTAGAAGCGCTCATGAATAATGTGGGTTAAGAGCATATAGCAAATGGCGTATAGCTTAGAACAGTGACGGGGCCGTTCTCTTTCCGAGCCATAGGCCATAAGCCATCTGCTCTGTTCCGAGTTCAGATACGATCCGGGAAGTCGGAGATGATGCCGTCTACGCCCAGGTTGCGCATGCGTTGGATGTCCTGCGGTTCATTCACGGTGTAGACGAAGACCTGTCGTCCGAGGTTGTGATACGTCTGCAGCAGCATGGGTGTGACCGTCGAAAAGTGGAGTCCGACATGGGAGGCATCCAAAGCGACGACATCCGCCACAGGGTCCGGCGGCAGCCGGCGGTGCTGCAAGACCATCATCTTCGCGTCGGGATCGGTTTGCCGCACGCGCTGCAGCTCCGGCATCAGAAACGACGCATAGATCAACGGTCCGGGGAATCCGGTGCGCTTGACGATCGCGCAGGCCTCGTTGCCGATTCCCTCCACTTTTAGTTCGAGAATCATACCGACGGCGCGCCCCGCAACGTCCAAGGCCTCCTCCAGCGTGGGGACACGCTGCCAATTCCCCGCATCGAGCCGTTGCATCTGCTCGAGCGACATCTCGGACACGTGTCCGCTCTTGTTGGTGGTGCGATCGATGGTGTCGTCGTGCAGCAACACAAGATGACCGTCGCTGGTTGCGCGGAGGTCGATTTCGATGAGATCTGCGTGAAACGAGCGGGCTTTCCAGATAGCGGCGAGAGTGTTCTCGGGGGCGTGGCCGGCGGCTCCCCGATGACCGATGCGAAGGACGGTGGCGATAGCGACCTCGCGTGAGATGCCCTGGGAGAGGGCCCTCCCCGATCCTGCGTTGACCGGTTGCAGGGAGGGGCTTTCTTTTTGAACTCCACTTCCCTACCATATTTCGCGTCAGTCTGCAAAGTATCTCCTGAGCCAGGGGCCATTCGGTGAGCGTCGTTGGCGGCGGAGGCTGCCCAGGAGTGTGAGGCTCGACCGGCGTCAGGTCGGCGAAGTCTTCGACGAGAGCGAATGATGAGGCAGAGCACGTTCCCCTACCGGTGACTCCTCTGCGAGTCGCCCTGTGCGAAAGGAGGCTGCCATGCTTGTCCAGGATGTCATGTCTACCGGGGTGGTCACGGCCAGGCGAAATGAGTCGGTCCGTAGCGTGGTCACCAAGATGCTGAGTCGTCACTGCGGCGCCATTCCGGTCGTCGAGGACGGCGAGTTCTTGATCGGCATGGTGACGTTGCGCGATGTCTTGATTCCCCTCTATCCCAATTACGGCGAGTATATTCATGACAACGTGCACAGCCGGGATTTTGTGGAGATGGAGGAGGGCTATGCGGACGTCCTCACGCAACGAGTCGAGGAGGTCATGAGCCTGAATCCGCTGACGGTGACGCCACGGACCCCGGTGCTTGAAGCCGCGTCCTATATGGGCTTGAAAAATTTTCGCCGGATTCCGGTGGTCGAGAAGGGGACATTGGTCGGGATGGTCAGCGTGGGCGACATCAATCGAGGGCTTTTTTTCGAACGAGGGCATGCCGTGATGGATGAACGCAGGGTCGCACAACCGTCAGGGCGATAGAGCGGTTGCGGGACCGAACGGGCAGCTCGTAGAATAACCTCTTGTTGAAACTGCCGACGGCTGTCACCGTCTGCGAAGGAGATCTCATGAGTCTGGCCGACAATAAATGCATTCCATGTCGAGGCGGAGTTCCCCCCCTCCCCGCCGATCGTACACAGACCTTGTTGCAAGAGTTGGGGCGTGGGTGGTCGCTGAACGCCCAAGGCCATCTGGAACGGCTCTATACGTTCAAGGATTTTGCGCAATCGTTGGCCTTTGCGAACAAGATCGGCGCGGTGGCTGAAGCCGAGGGCCATCACCCGGATCTGTATGTGGCCTGGGGAAAATGTACAGTCGAGATCTGGACACACAAGATCAATGGGCTCACGGAGAGCGATTTTTATCTGGCTGCCAAAGCGGATCGAGAGTTTGAACCGTTCCGGGCGGGGACCTAACCAGGAGAAGTCATGGCGCATCTACTGCGACAGCCGATCCTCTCGCTCGGCGCGGACGTTCTCGCTCGGCCTCCTCGACGGATTGCGGTGAATACGCCTGCGTCGTCCTCTCTGCGGGCGCCCGCGGCGAGCTTCGGTCTCGACCGTCTCGTGACGATGTCCATGACTTATCCGGGTTCGGCCCCCGCCTTGTGCCGGCCGGACTGGGGATCTTATGAGTAGCTCCCAGGCCCAGGTGGCGCTCGTCAACATGCCCTTCAGTTTTTCGAAGTATCCCTCCATTCAGTTGGGCACGCTGTCGGCGCTGTTGAAAGCGAGGGGCATCGGGGTCGAGTGTCATCACCTCAATGTGCGATTCGCGCACAAGATCGGGATTCCTCTCTACGAATCGATTTGCGAGACACGCGCGCTGTTCGGCGAGTGGCTCTTCTCCTATCTGCTGTTTCGCGACAACCCCAAACGGGCCGAGTATCCGCGGGTGTTCAAACCGGTGTTCGAGCAGATTGCCCGGGAGAGCGGCCAGCCAATGTCGTTCTTCGAGGAGATGGCCACGCGGACCGCGCCGCAATTCCTGACCGGAGCCATGACCGGCATCGATTGGGGCCAGTACAAGATCGTGGGGTTTACGTCCACCTTCGATCAAAACGTGGCTAGCCTGACCATGGCGAAGCTCATCAAGGATTTGTATCCGGACGTGAAGATCGTGTTCGGTGGCGCCAACTACGACGGCGAGATGGGGCTGGAATATTTTCGCGCCTTTCCGTTCATCGACCATGTGGTCGTGGGTGAAGGTGAGGTGACGTTCCCCGCATTGGTGGCCCATATCTTGAGCGGATCGACCGGACCCTGCCCGAAAGGGGTGACGTATCGGGAGCAGGGCGACATTCGATGTGAGCCGAATACCGCGCTCTTCACGGAGTTCGCGCAGACCGGCCCGCCGGACTACGACGACTATTATCATCTTCTGGCCGAACTCGGCACCGAGGCGTCGCGCGGCCTGGATCGTATTCTGTTGTACGAAGGCTCACGCGGTTGTTGGTGGGGTGAGAAGCACCATTGCACCTTCTGCGGGCTGAATGCGCAGAGTATGAAATTCCGCGCCAAGTCGTCTGAACAGGTCGCTCGCGAGATGGCGTATCTGTCGAGTCGCTACGACACGACACGGTTCCGGTTGGTGGACAACATCATCGACATGAAATATGTCGAGAACCTATTCGGCCGGTTTGCCGCCGAGCACTGCGATCTCGACGTCTTTATTGAAACCAAGAGCAATCTGCAGAAGAGCCAAATCAGAACGCTGGCCGTAGGGGGCGTGAAGTGCATGCAGCCCGGGTTGGAAAGCCTCAGCCTGTCACAGCTGAAGGCCATGGACAAGGGCGTGACGCCCATGCAGAACATCATCTGCCTCAAGTGGAGCTGCTACTATCGAGTGGCAGTATCCTGGAATATTCTGCTCGGCTTTCCCGGCGAGACGAATGAGGACTATCGGCGGCAGATCGATCTCCTGCCGTCCCTGTTCCATTTGCAAGCGCCGGAGGCGACCGGGAAATTCTGGTTGCAACGGTTCAGTCCCTACTTTACGAGACCGCATGAGTATGGCGTGCGCATCACGGGTCCGGGGACGGCCTATGAATATGTGTATGATGCGGCGCGCGTCGATCTGCGCAAGATCGCCTATGATTTCGAGTATGAACTCGACGGCTGGCCGGTGGATCCCCACGTCTATCAGGAATTGATCGGCTTGGTGGAGGAATGGCAGCGGCTGGCGCGCAGCAGCGACCGACCGTTTTTGTATTACTCCAAGGCCATGGAGTACGTCACGATCTATGACGGGCGTCATCCACAGATGCCCACGAGACGACGGTACGACTGGCCTGCGGCGGGTATCATCGAGGCCTGCAACGAGGCGGCGAAGAGTCGGGATCAGATTCGCGCGGCGCTGAGCGAGGCCAAGCGTGGCAGGGTATGCTCGGAAGACGAGCTGACCGAGGCGCTTGGCATCTTGACGAGTCGTCGCGTTCTGTATGAAGAGCGCGGGAAGTATTTCACACTGGCCATACCCGAGCACCCCTACTACTAAGCGGATACTGCGGGCTCTTCGATCGTTCTCCCCTCCCCTACATCGACAGCTTCTCGGCGACGTTTCGCATCTGCACGCCGTGTACGAGTGACGCCCCGCCGCGGATCGCACAGGCGACGTGGACGGCTTCGGTCATTTCTTCGGTATTCGATCCCTTTTCCAGGCAGGCCTGTGTGTATGCATCGATGCAGTAGGGGCATTGCACGGCATGGGCCACGCCGAGCGCGATCAGCGCTTTTTCCCGCTCGGTCAACGCGCCTTCGGCAAAGACGGCGCTGTAATAACTCATGAACTTTTCCCACAGCACCGGGTTGCCCTTCCCCATGTCTCCGAATTTGCCGAGATCCTTTGAGTGGTAATAACAGTCCATGGATAGCCTCGCAGGGTGAGTAGGTGTGGTTCGCTCCGGACCCGATATGACGTCGGTGGGCGATCAGCGGATTTTCAGTGTCCGATGCCTCAGGCGTTACCCGGAGGGGTGGGATCGGTCTCCCCGAGGGCCTGAGAAAAACGGTGTCCGACGATGGTGGTGACTTTGCTCATCAGCTCGCCGAGCTCTTTCCATTCTTCCGCGCTCAAGTCTGCCTTGATCTGAGGATGCAGCGCCCACTCGGCATTGACGAGTTGTCCTTTGCGTGACACGTGGACGTGTAAGAGTTCGACGTCCCAGACATCCTGCGGATTCGCCGCTGGGGCGACTGGTTTTTGCGGGGGGACTTGGCTTGCCATGGTGCGTGCGCTCCTTCAATCTGACATGTGAGAGCGGCATGATACCGCATCGAAGATTGCGCTGTACATGGGACGGCCGGCGGCGTGGCGTGTCCGCTGTCGGAGATGAGTTGCCCGAGAGTCCCCGGCTGAAATCGATGCTGATCAGTGAGGATCGGGGTGTTGGTTGATGGCGCGAAGCAAATGCTCGTGAATGTGCCCGTTGGTGGCGACAAGCTCCTGTCCGTATAATGAAAATCGGTCCCTGCTGAATCCTGACACGACTCCCCCTGCCTCCCTGAGAATCACAACGCCGGCGGCCATGTCCCATGGACTCAGCTTCACTTCCCAATACCCGTCGAATCGGCCGGCCGCCACATAGCTGAGATCCAATGCGGCTGAACCGGTGCGGCGCACGCCCTGTGCGCGAAGTGAGATGCGGGAAAAGTGGTCGAGATTATTGTCGGTGGTCTCACGGATGTTGTACGCGAAGCCGGTGACCAGCAGCGAGTGCTCGAGCGTCTCAATCGTCGACACGCGAAGGCGTTCGCCGTTCAGGTACGCGCCCTGCCCCAGAACACCGGTGAATAACTCACGGCGAACCGGGTCCAGCACGACACCCACGATGCATTCCCCGTCACATTCCAGGCCGATCGAGACGGAGTAAAACGGGAATCCATGGGCGAAGTTGGTGGTGCCGTCCAGGGGATCGATAATCCATCGATATGGCGAGTCCGTGGCCCCGTCCTCCCCGCGTTCCTCGGCAAGGATCCGATGGGACGGGTGGGCGGAGAGAATGGTGCGCACGATGCTTTCTTCCGCGCCTCGATCCGCATCGGTCACAAGATTGATGGCCGCCTTATAGTCGATGCGAAATCCGGAGCGGGCATGTTCCAGGAGCACGGTTCCGGCTGCTTCAGCCGCTCGAATCGCGGTCGCAAGAAACAAGGTGCGGTCTTCTGAAGAAGGACGCTTAGGTGTCTGCATAGATTCTGCATCCTAGCATGACTCGCTTCCAGGTTCCGCCTAGGACTTCGCCTTAAGCTGGTAATTCACCGTAACACGTTGAAAAATAACAATACTATAAACGCTTGTTCTTGTATGGCAAGGCTTGGCTAGGCATTGTATGCATTCGACTTGTACACGCGTAGAATGCGATCAAATAGTTGTTTTGAATCACTTGACAGAAAATGAATCACTTGCTATAAAGCAAGTATGCTTTATTGAGGACTTGCTTGTGGAAGAATTGACCGACATTCTGGTGGGCCTGGAGCAGCGGATCAGCGCCTATCGGAATCGCTACCAGGAGCTTGAGAAAAAGCGGCGTCGGCTCGACGACGAAATCGCGATGATCAAGAAATACCTGGAGCTGGCGGAAACGCTGTACCGCGTTGAAGCCGACAAGGCCAAGCTGGCGAGCCTCTCCAGTCAGATTATTACCGATGAAAAAGGTATTCGACCTCTCCCTGTGACCGATGTCACGGACCAATCGCGTGAAATCCTGCTCGGCAAAAGCAAGTACGTCGGAAAGAGCGTCCCGGAGGCTGCCTATCAGATTCTCCGCGAATCCAGCCGGCCGATGCATGCCAAGGAGCTCTTGCAGCGCTTGTTGGAGGGCGGTTTGCAGATCAAGGGCAAGACACCATTGACGTCTGTGGCGACATCATTAAAGCGGGATAAGCGATTCCAGAAAGTCGGACCGAACACGTTTGCGGTGATGACCCAGGAGTTAACGGCAGTCGTGTAAGCGGGCGGAAGAAGTTCATATCAACTCTAAATGTGTGAAGGGAGGTGAGAGTCTTGGCAACGAAGAAGGCAGCGAAGAAACCAGCGAAGAAGGCAGCGAAGAAGAAGTAAGTCCCACCAGGATTTACACGCCGGGGGTAAGGCCACTTACCTCCGGCGTTTTTTTATGCCTAAAAGCAGCCATGGCCTTATGGGGCATAGGCATAGGAGTGTATCTGCGTATGCGGGTGCTTAGAAGCAGCGGTTAGATCGCGAGGGATGGTGCGGGGCGAAGGAGCCCGAGCGGAGAGCGAGATTCGGATGCCGCGACTGCATGTTCCCCGGTGATGAGGGCCCATTTGTCGCGCTGAGCCAGGATTTGCTCAACGAGTCTGGTGTGCATGGCATGACCTGATCGTTCCGCAACGATATGGCCGATGAACGGGAAGCCGAGAAGCGCGATATCGCCGATCAAGTCCAGGACCTTGTGGCGGACGAACTCGTTCTGGAAGCGCAGGCCCGATTCATTCACGACACCGTCTTTGGACAGAATCACGGTGTTGTCCAGTGTCCCGCCTTTTCCGAGGCCTCTGGCCCACAGGGCTTCGACTTCGTGCAAAAATCCAAACGTGCGAGCCGTTGCAATATCCTGCTCAAAAGCCGAGGCGGAGCAGGCATAGGTGTAGGACTGGGTTTGGATCAATGGATGATCGTAGTGAATGGAGTACGTGATCTTCGGGGTGGAAGACGGCTCGATTCTGACTCGGCGTGCTCCATCAACAACCTCAATGGGTTGCGTGATTTTCACATACGATTGGCGACGGGTCTGGGGGATCACGCCGGCCGCACGAATCAATCGCACGAAGGGGCTCGCGCTGCCATCCAGCACGGGGACTTCCCCTGCATCGACTTCTGCGTACACGTTGTCGACTTCCATGCCGACCAAAGCCGACAGGAGGTGTTCGATGGTCTTTACTTGACGGCCGTTGACGCTGATGGCCGTGCAGAGCTCGGTCGGTACTTTATTTGAGACCGCAGCCGGGAGGAGGGTTTCCTCCGATCCGTTGCGATAGACAAACACGATTCCGGTATTAGGGGGAGCTGGGCGGAGTGTCAGCGTGACCGGTTGGCCTGAGTGGAGCCCGACACCCGAACATGAAACTGGTGATCCGATCGTTTGCTGAAACCGCACGGTGCCTCCTCCGTAATGTGTACTCCCATGTGAGCAATGCTTGTGCCAAGCATTGAATTAATCGTAAGACATTGATATATATTGAACTATGTTGAATAGTTGAAAGTGTTCACTGTGGTGAAATTCACACAATTGTATCTTTTGATGGAAGGGGCGAAGCACGGAAGTGTTTTGTTTTCAATGGGTTAACTGATGGTATCCGGCTGGTGTCGAGTGGGAACCACGTATTCCGGCATCAGCATCGAGATCCGTGCCTGGGCTCTGCATTGGTGGCGCGGCCTTCGTCAGGGTCTCGGTTCCAACTCGATCAGCCCTTTGCGGATGGCCAGAATCGCTGCCTGGGTCCGGTCATACACCTGCAGCTTGTGAAAGATATTGCGGACGTGGTTTTTCACCGTCTTCTCACTGAGATCCAAGTTGTTGGCGATTTCTTTGTTGGTCTTCCCGTCTGCGACGAGGCGCAGGACCGTGATTTCGCGTTCGGTCAAATCGTGTTCAACCCAAGCCGGCTTCTTGCCCTTCTTCTGTGACATGAGGGAGAACTCGGCCAGGATCTTACTGGCGACCGACGGATGAATCAGCGACTCGCCCCGGTAGATCGCCCGGATGGCCGCCACGATTTGTGAGGACTCAGAGTCTTTCAACAGATACCCGGTGGCGCCGGCGCGCACGAGATCGAAGATGTATTGCTGCTCTTCGTACATCGTCAGGGCCACGATGCCCATGTGAGGGAATTCCCGCTTGATTTGCCGGGTGGCTTCGATGCCGCCCATGCGGGGCATGCTGACATCCATGAGAATGACGTCCGGCATGAGAGTTTTGGTTTTCTCCACGGCTTCCACGCCGTCTTGCGCTTCACCCACCACGTTGATGTCGTCTTTGGTCTTGAGGATAGCCGCCAGGCCTTCGCGCACCACGCGGTGATCATCAGCGATCAGGACCTTAATTTTTTCCATGACGAATCGTCTCCTTGTCGGCTAGTGGGATTCGTAACACGATGCGCGTGCCGCGCCCTTTCTTCGAGTCGATCGTGGCTTCCCCGCCCACCAGTCGTGCGCGCTCCAGGATGCCGCGAATGCCGAAGTGATCCCACTTTTCGGGATCGCGCAGGACCGCATCCATGTCGAATCCGATCCCGTTGTCGGAAATGGTCACTTGCAACAAATCAAACCGAATATCGAGCTGCACCGACACCCGGTCGGCCTTGGCGTGCTTTTGCACGTTGCTCAGCGCTTCTTGCACGATCCGGAACAGGAAGATCTTGGTGCGCGGGAACAAGATCGTTTCGTCTCCAGTCACGGAAAAGGCCGTTTTGATATGGTACTGGGTTTCGTAGGACTTGAGATAGTTCGTCAGCGCCGGAATCAGCTCCATTTTGTCGTAGTGGAGCGGACGCAGATTGAAGATGACCTGCCTGGCTTCCTGGATCGCCAGTTTCAACTGAGCTTTGGATTCACGAATTGTGGCCAGGCTGGCCTTGGGATTTTTTCGCAGCAACTCTTGAGAAAGTTCCAGCTTAAAATTCACACCGGCCAGGCTCTGCACCAACCCGTCGTGAATTTCGCAGGCGATGCGCGTTCGTTCCTCTGTCACCGCCGCGCCGGTTTCTTTGACATACAAGCGGTACAGCGACTGATACTTGTTCAAGGCCTTTTCGATGTCCGCTGTGGCACGGATGCGGGCCTCGATCAATTGCCACATGAATTTGGCGCTGGCGCCCCCGATGACCGAGACCCCCATGCGGCGAATGTCCTGCAAGTATTCGCCGACCTCCGGGTTGCCCGACACATCGATGACCAGATCCACCGGCCCCATTTTCAGCAGTTGACGATAGTTGCGCGTCACGCGGATGTGCAGCCGTTTGGCGAGGCCGAGGCCGGGTGCCTGATCGCTGATGTCGGCCACACCCACGATGCGGACCAATGGGTCGTTGGCGAAAATCTCCATTAATGCGGTGCCGCCGCGACCCGCGCCGATGATGACCACGTGTGTGGCCCCCGGCGATCGGCGTCTGCTTGGTCGCTTGGCTGTTCGTCGGTTGCGGGTGACTTTGGTCGTTGCCATGGGTTCAGAGCCTATCGGGAGTGCGCAGGTCTCTCCTCTGTTGGTGCCCATCCTACCGAGACCTACACCGAGCGGACCGATCCGAAACAGCGAAGAGAAGGGGAGGGCTTAACGCTCCCGGCGCTGCTGGGCCAGGGCTTTGATCTCGTCCATGAACTGGTCGATGTCTTTAAATTCTCGATACACGGAGGCGAATCGAACATAGGCGACCTGATCGAGTTGAGACAGTTCTCGCATGACTTCCTCACCGACGGCGGTGCTCACGATCTCGGTTTCACCTAAATCCTGGATGCGCTTTTCGATGCGATCGGTGACGGTTTCGATGGTCGCGGTGCTGATCGGGCGTTTTTCGCAGGCTTTTTTGAGCCCGGACACGATCTTGCTCCGATCAAACGGCTCCCGTCGTCCGTCCTTTTTTACGACGGCGGGCATGGTTTCTTCGACCCGTTCGTAGGTGGTGTACCGGCGTTTGCACGACAGGCATTCGCGCCGCCGCCGGATGACCTCGCCTTCTTTGGCCATCCGCGAATCGACGACTTTGTCCTCGACATCGTCGCAGAAAGGACACTTCACTGGCGAACGTCCTGCCTAAGCGGGAGACGAATCGTAGGCATGAAAGATGGGAAAACGATTACACAACGTTTTTGCTTGCGCCCGCACCTCGGCCTGCACCTGCTGATCCTGGGGATGCTGCAACACGCGATCGATGAGCGCCACGATCTCACCCATCTCCGCTTCGCGCATGCCGCGCGTCGAGACGATGGGGCTGCCGATCCTGATGCCACTGGCCGTGGCCGGCGGCTTTTCGTCGTAGGGGACGGCGTTCTTGTTGACGATGATACCGGCGGCGTCGAGGGCGGCGTCGGCCTCTTTCCCCGTGATGCCTTTGTTGGTGAGGTTGACCAGCATCAGGTGGGTATCGGTTCCCCCCGACACAATTTTATAGCCACGGTCGACGAGTCCCTGCGCCAGCGTGCGCGCGTTGGCGAGCACCTGCTGCTGGTACCGCTTGAACGCCGGCGACAGCGCTTCTTTGAATGCGACGGCTTTGGCGGCAATTACATGCATGAGGGGGCCGCCCTGCAGACCGGGGAAAATAATCTTATCGACGGCCTTGGCGTATTCAGCCTTGCACATGGTGACGCCCCCGCGTGGGCCACGCAGCGTCTTATGCGTCGTGGTCGTGACGAAATCCGCGTAGGGGACGGGATTGGGATGCAAACCGGCCGCGATCAATCCGGCAATGTGCGCGATATCGACCAGCAGGTATGCGCCCACCGACTTGGCGATGTCCTGAAACTTGGGGAAGTCGAGGGTGCGGGCGTAGGCGCTGGCTCCCACCACCAACATGCGGGGACGACATTCCTCGGCGATTTTCTGAACCGCTGCATAATCGATGGTTTCGGTCTGGCGATCGACGCCATACGAAAACGCACGGAAGATGATGCCGGAGAAATTCACCTTGCTGCCGTGGGTGAGATGTCCGCCCTGGGCGAGGTCCAATCCCAGAATCGTGTCGCCCGGCTTGAGCACGGACAGGTACGCGGCCATATTGGCTTGCGATCCCGAATGCGGCTGCACATTGACGTGCTCGGCGCCGAAGATCTGTTTGGCGCGTTCGATGGCGAGGCTTTCAACCGTATCGACATGTTGGCAACCGCCGTAATAGCGCTTGCCGGGATACCCTTCGGCATACTTATTCGTCATCACGCTGCCCTGGGCGGCCAGGACCGCGGGGCTGGCGAAATTTTCCGAGGCGATCAACAGCAACTTGTCCCGTTGCCGCTGCTCCTCGGCGACGATAGCCTCGTAGGTTTCAGGGTCGGTTGATTTCAACGCGTCCAACGAACCGATCAGCTCCTGCATGCTTCCTCCGAGCGCAGCCTTCTCTCCGGTGGCCACGCATGATCCCGCAACGGGTTATGCGGTTGGTGCGGCTTCTTCCGGCTCTGCTTGCTCTTCTTGCTTCTTCACCACATGGACCGCAATGGTGGCGGTGACTTCGCGCGGCAGCTTGATGGCAATGGCGAAGGTGCCGAGTTCCTTGATGGGCTGGGCCAGCTGGATCTTGCGGCGATCCACGGTGAATCCCTGCTCAGCCAACCCTTCCGCAATATCCTTGGCCGTCACGGATCCGAACATCTTGTCGTCTTTTCCGACCTGGGCGGCAACGGTCAGCGAGACCGCGGAGATCTTCTTGCCGTGCGCCTCGATGTCCTGCTTTTCCTTCTTGGCCTTCTCGGTCGCGGCCCGCTTGGCATGTTCGAATTCTTTGATGTTCCGGCTATTGGCTTCAACGGCCTTCTTGCGGGGCAAAAGATAGTTCCGGGCAAACCCGTTGGAGACGTCCAAAAGGTCGCCGAGGTCGCCCACGCCTTCGAGTGTTTCTTGGAGAATCACCTTCATACTGCAACTCCTTCTGTTGGAAAGGGAAAAAGCATACTGGCGGGCTGTGCAAAAGTCAATTGATCCGGAGCCACCGGACGGTTTTCTTCATTCGGCTCGAAATGGCGGCGCAGGCGCTCAGTGCGTCTCTTTCCCTTCATTGTCGCGTTTCAGCGGTGGATTGTTTGTGCGAGCGCGCTGCTGGACAGGATCTTTCGGAACTCTTTAAGATACGTTCCCGATTCGATGAACGATGCGCTGACGGCTGTGCGACCGGCGTCGCAGGCTGCGCCACGACGACACGCGGGGGAAGAACGGAACATGACCACAATACCAGGCACCTTGCCCGATCTCCTCGAACACCTGGCCGTAACGCTGGAAGGTGATGCCGCGCGCGGCACGGAGCAGGGGCTCGACCAATCGATTCCGCTCACCCGAGGCCGGTTGCTCCAGACCGTCGGGAATCTGCACCTGTATGAGTTCTATCTCTCCGCCGACGTGGTGGTGGGAGCCGATGTGTCTGCGACTCTGCTCCTGGGCGAGGAGGCCGAACCGACGGAGGGCATCGTGCTGTGTCAGGACGGGGAGCGCCTCGTGCTGCAATTGTTCGATGCCGTCGGCGATGTGGTGCCCAACGCCACCCTGGTGCCTGATGCCGGCGGATTGGCCCTGACCACCAGCCGCCGTTTGGCCGAGATGAGCAAGACGGGCGCCTCCTATACACTGGGCCCGGCGGAGCGGCTTCTACCCGTTCTCGAAGCGGGGCAAACCGGAGACCGCGCCGCGCTGGAGGCCCTGGTTCCAACCTCCGTGCTGACGCCCTTGTGGCAAGACGACCTGACGGCGCGTCGGCAAAAGCTGGCCACGCTCGTCATTGAGCTGCTTCGTGGCAACAAACGCATTCTCCTCGTCGCCCCCGATCATCAGAGTGCCGATGCGATCACCCTTCTCACTGCCCGGGCCATGAAGGCGGCCGGTCTCACCTTCAAGAGCTGGTTGAGTCGGTATGAGGTGGCGATCGGAAAAGAGAGTGCCGGCATTCCCCTGCCCGAGCTGGGGTTCGAATCGCAAATGCATCAGTTCTATGCCAAGTCTCGATCCGACAAGGCGGTCTTGCGTAAAAAGTACGATCGGTTCCGTGAACTCACGCCGATTCTGGCCTACAAGGCCCAAAAGCAGAAGGATCTGGACGAGGTGCGGTTGTTGGAATGGCGATTGGTGACCCAGTTGACCGATTTCCTGGCCAAGATCAAGGACATCGACCAGACCCTGACCGACTATGAACAACTCCCCATCTGGAAGCGATTGTCCATGCAGGCGGTAGGAAAAAACGTCGAATCGCTGCGTGAGTACAAAGCGATCTATGAGCGGCACTGTGCCGGGCTTCGCCATGAGGTCGACATCGCCAAGGAGCGGATTGCCGAATTGATTCCCGAGGCGACGGTCCCGAAGGAGCTCAAGCCGGAATTTGCCGAGCTCAAAGAAGAAGTGATCCGGTTGGGGGGCACGAAGAAGATTCGAGAGCTGCTGGCGGCCCAGGAGGATACGAACCGGCAGGCATTCGTGCAGAACCGGCGAGTCATCGTCACCACGGCGGCGCGGGTGGCGGCCGATCCGTTGTTTCGCAAGGTGCGGTTCGATGTGTTGATTGCGGACGAGGCCCCGCGTATTCGCGCAGCCTTTTTGTTGGCGTCGGCCGGGTTGGTTCGCGAACGGATTGTGCTCAGCGGCGACCTGCGCGAGGTGACGACCGGTGGCGCCTGGAATCTCACCGCCGGGGTCTTGACCGCCGGGTGAACCGGTTTCACCTCAGCCGACGGATATTTTCGTGTCCCTCACCTTGACGGGTCGAAACCGATCAGCGATAATCCCACTCCATTCCTCAGGCCGAAGTGGCGGAACTGGCAGACGCACTGGTTTCAGGTACCAGCGCCCGTAAGGGTATCCGGGTTCAACTCCCGGCTTCGGCACCATACACAGCTTGCTCGACCCGGAGCCTCTCTAGATCGTTCTTGGCGACGGGATAAAACCCCTCAGTGATTCCATTTTGTTCTAGAACCCAAGTCTTTGGTCGGTGAAGCAGAGGAGAGCCAGTCAATGAAGCTTCATGTCGTCATTGATCAGGATGAAGCCGGATATTACGTCGCGGAAGTTCCAGCTCTGCCTGGCTGCCTCTCACAGGGCAAAACGCAGGAAGAAGCGCTTGTGAATGTCAAAGAGGCGATTGAAGGCTGGCTCGAGGTGATGGAAGCCAAGAGTCAACTTGATACGAGGCGGACCGTTGAGGTCGTTGTCTGATGGCGGAGCGCCTCAGGCTCTGTTCGGGTGCTGAAGCGGTGGCGAAATTGCAGCGAGCCGGATGGGCGGTCTCCAGACAACGAGGCTCCCACGTCATGATGGTCAAAGCAGCTTACCAGTACACCCTCTCGATCCCGCAGCACGATGAGTTGGGCCCCGGTCTTCTCCGAAAGCTTATCCGCCAAGCTGGTCTTACTGTTCAAGAGTTCAACGACCTGTAGCGTTCTTCCATTCCCGTAGCGGTAAAGCCAGGCCGCTACTTCTTGGTGCCTGCTGTGCATTTGAACAAAATAATTTATCGTAATGGTTCTCTCGAACAACCCCCATCAGTAATCTAGGGACGGTCTGATTAATTCCCAATTTTGATCAGTCAGCGCCTAAAACACAGGGAATCTAACTCGTCGCTGTCTTGTTCTTCCAATTAATCAGACCGTCCCTAGATCGTTTTTGGCGACGGGATAAACACCTCCAGCAGTAGGCTTCCTCTTTTTGCCTTTCGAGTATCTTGCTCGAGCGCAAGCTCCTCCTATCTCTCCATTTCGGCCATTTGACATATGCTCTGCGTTATATCAATTTGACGCCGTGCATTTGACATAACAGTCCGCTTAGATCAAATTGGCTCGGCAGGAGCCAAGGAGGTTCATGAACATCAACGAGTTCAAGTCAGGGGGGTACGAGCAACAATACGAGTACCGCAGCTTCCTGCCCACGCCGATCAACCGGGAATGGGTCGTGTCTGATCCCCAGATTCTCACACTCCTGGAAGAGACGAATCGTCTGCTCGGGGAGTTGAACGCGTTTTCTCAGCTCATCCCGGACGTGGATTTTTTCATCCGAATGCACATTACCAAGGAAGCCACGACCTCAAGCCGTATTGAGGGAACTCAGACCAATATGGAAGAGGCGCTGATCGGCAAGCTCGACGTCGATCCGGAAAAACGCGATGACTGGCAGGAGGTGCATAATTATATCCAGGCCATCAATTTCGCGATCAAACAGTTGGCTCAGATGCCCTTGTCCAATCGGCTTTTGCGAGAAACTCACGCTGTGCTGCTGCGCGGGGTGCGTGGCACGCACAAGCAGCCGGGAGAATTTCGCATTAGCCAAAACTGGATCGGTGTCAGTCTTAACCACGCCACCTTTGTCCCGCCGTACTATCTCCATGTGCCGGATCTCATGAGTGACCTGGAAAAGTTCATGCACAACGACCAGATTCACGTCCCGCATCTGGTCAAAATCGCGCTCATCCACTATCAGTTCGAAACCATCCATCCGTTTTTGGACGGAAACGGACGGTTGGGTCGCCTGCTCATCGTGCTCTATCTCGTCGGCTCCGGCCTCTTACGCAAGCCTGCGCTGTATCTCTCCGACTTCTTCGAGCGTCACAAGGGCGAGTATTACGATCAACTGATGGCCGTTCGTACGACTCAGAAATTGGAACCGTGGTTACGATTCTTTCTGCTGGGCATGCGCGAGACGACTGCCTTGTCCATCCAAGTGTTCAGGGACATCCTGGCACTCAAGGAGCGGATAGAGCGCAAATGTATGCCCACTTTCCATGTACGCCGCCAGGCTAACGCGCAGATGCTCATGAAGTCTCTCTACCGAGCTCCGGTGATCAACATCAAAATGGTCACCGATCTCATCAAGGCACAAACCAATACCGCCGCTGCGCTCATCGATGACTTCGTCAAGCTCGGCATTCTTCGTGAGCTGACCGGACAGAGGCGCAATCGCCTGTTCATCTTTCAGGACTATGTGCGCCTATTCAAAAAATAGTGCCATGTTCAAACAGTAGGAACGTTACCAACGCAAGCGCCAGGTAGCCGCACCCCATGTAGCCCTGGTGGTTCGGCCCTACCACTCTTCACGCGAAGTTTGTACCATGCGGAGCAGGCCTTGCGAGATCCCATGCCCGGCGCGTCCAACAATCAACCGTCTCACCTCACTCAATGTCTGTCGATGTGAAGCCTTCTCATACGCTGGTCGATGTTCCCGGCGGCGAGCCTCTGCTGGGCCACCTGCGTGCGTTCAGGCGGCAACCGCTGGAGGCCATGTCACAGTGGTGGCGCCGGCACGGCGACGCGCTGCGCTTTCGGCTCGGGCCTAAGACGCTCTACCTCCTCAGCCATCCCGATCTTGCGGAAGAGATTCTCGTCCAGCAGGCCGATCGTTTCGTGAAAGTGTACGAGCCACAGCGTCCCACCGGCCTTGCGTTGGTCTTAGGGAACGGATTGGTGACCAGTTCGGGCGAAGTCTGGAAGCGGCACCGGCGCATCATCCAGCCGGTCTTTCATCGCGCCCGCATGGCGGCGATGGCCGAGCGTATGGCGCAGGTGGGCGAGCAGCGGATCGCGGGCTGGATGGTCCACGCGGGACGTCCGGTCGATATCGCCGACGAAATGATGCGGCTGGCCCTCGAAGTGATCTCGCACACGATGTTTCACACGAACGTGGCGGACCATATCGACCACATCAGCCATGCGCTACGGGTCAGTCTGAAGTATGCGTTCGATTCGTTTCACAGTCCCCTGCGCTTGCCCCTGTGGGTGCCGACCCCGCGCAACCGTGAATTTCGTCTCGCGCTGCAGTTCATGGACAAGCTGATCTATGGATTGATCGCCGAGCGGCGTCGTACCGGGGCGCAGCACGAGGATCTCCTCGATCTCCTCCTCAGGGCCCGCGATGAGGACACCAGCGCCGGGCTGAGCGATCAGGAACTGCGGGATGAAGCGCTGACCATCTTTGCAGCCGGACACGAGACCACCGCCAATGCCCTCGCCTGGACTTGGTATTTGCTTGCCACTCACCCGGAGGTAAAGGCACGCTTTCACGACGAGGTGGACCGGGTGCTGCAGGGTCGAACGCCTCAGGCCGACGATCTGCAACAACTCCCGTACACCCGCGCGGTCTTCGATGAAGCGGTTCGTTTATATCCTCCTGTTCCGGCGGTCCAGCGAAAGGCCGCCACCCGCACAACCATCGGCGGGCTGACCCTGCCTGCCGGGGCGCTTGTCCTGGTGGGCATCTATCACCTGCACCGACACCCGGCCTTCTGGCGCGATCCAGAGCGATTCATGCCGGAGCGATGGCTGGAGGGCGAACGGCCGGCTCCCCGATGCGCCTATCTGCCGTTCGGCGCCGGACCCCGGGCCTGCGTGGGGACGCACTTCGCGACGATAGAAGGGCCGCTGCTCCTGGCGCTGATCGGCCGCTCCTACGATCTGCAGCTTGCGCAGGAACACGTCGAGCCTGAAATCATGGTGACCTTGCGCCCGAAACACGGCATCCGCATGACCATCCAGCCACGACACCAGTCGGTCCACTCCGCCTAACGCGAGCGGGGTTTCATCCGGACTGGCTGTCGCTGTCTCTCAGAAGCACCAGGGATGGAAGGCCGATCCGGCAGTCGTCGCATTTCTTGCAGAAGTGGTTTAGCACCCGACCGGGGGCATCAACCAGTTGGTGATGTAGACGTTCCGAACCTGTCCTTTGGGAAGCAACTTGTTGATGGCGCGTCGAATGTCTGCTCGCAAGGCCGGTAGCTGCCCAGACGCACGCAGATCGTTGACGGCATAGGTGTGGAGGAACTCCATGGCCTGCCGTCCTTGTGGTTACCGCACGTAACTGAGCTTCAAGTGGTAGCAGGATCCGCATTGTTGAAGAACGGTGAGCGTGAGTCGGGTATTGCCGTCGATCACCGATGCCGTGTCGCCAACACCATACGGCGCTTCATATAAATAGCCTTGCTCAAGGCTCGAACTGACGGTTTTCGGATGCACCACGACCGGTGAGTGGCCGGTTGGGACTGTCGAATTCACGCTGTACACCAGCACCCCCTCGCGCGGACGTTCGTTCGTTGCGCCTTCCCTGGGTTGCGCCAATTCCACCACGAAGACTTTGCTCGGGCACTGAGGGTCGTCGATGGACAAGACAACCATCGAGGTCCCGTACCGGCTCGATAGAGGGCTCAGGGTGATGTATCGCTCCTGCGGACTCTCGCTGAGGTAGATGGTTCTCGACGTGTCGAGCCAGCCGTTCTTGTGCCGATGCCAGCCGATGAAGCTGGTGCAGTGAAAAATGTCCGACATGATGTCCCAGCATCCCGCACGTGACGTGTCAGCGTCTCCACCATACGGGTACAGGTCAGGGAGGCCGAGGAGATGGCTGACCTCGTGCACGAGATTGATAAAGCTGTTGCGGTAGCTGTCCTGGCCGAATGTCACGGCGAGCCGGATTTCCCCGCTGGCTGATGGTGCGCCCTGCCCAGGTCTTGCATTAAACGCCGGGGAATCTGGAAATCCTGCGTTCGGCGGGGCCACGATCAACACAAAATGATACTGTGAAAAATCGATTTCGCCGGCGAACAGCCCCGCGGCGTCCGCAATGTATTGCCGATGGGATGTGAAGTCGTGGCAATTGTAGCGGCTCGAAGGTTGCGCGAGTCGCCGCCATCCGAGGTGAGACAAGACGTTGACGGTCAATGTAAAGGCGCCGTAACTCTGATCGTGAAACAGTTGCTGGGCCTGGCCGTTTCCCTGCAGATGGGCCCCCTGCTCGGCGGGAACGCAAGCTCCAGCCGGCGCATCCGGAAAGTCCACGAACAACATCACGGCGTGTAATGTGCCGACAGGCCTTGCGTAGAAGGAAAAGTCTGTGCAGCCCTCTGGGCAATAGGCATCCGCTGCCTCCTTGAGATCTGGAATGGCCGCCTGCCCGGGGATGGGGGTGAGTTTGGTGAGGGTCCAGCGTGGATGTCGTGGGCGACCGGCCGCCTGCCGCGTTGTGAGCGCGGCTTGCTTCTGGAGGCGGAGGCAGGTTTGTGGCCCGGCAAGGTCATTGATGAGCGCGCAGGTACCGCTGCGGTTCGACTGCAGGTTCCAGGACTGGCCGGTTGAAAGAGTGGTCGGGCTCAGGCAGACCGAACCCCGGTTGTCCAGGGTCAGGCTCAATCCATCGCCCAGGTAGGCGGTTCGCAGTGCGTACCGGTTGCCCTCGATCGGTATCAGTCGCCAATATTGCCCGCTCGATTCGGCGGGCTCCGCGAGCGTGACTCGACCAGAGCCATCCGGGGCGACGTCCAGAGCCTGTTCTTTCCCTGCGATGCGCGTGGTGATTCGGTAGTAGTGGGCGTGGTCGAATGTCATCGCGTTGAGCGGCCTCGACGAAGGAGTAATTCGTCCACGATAGCTGAAAACTCGCCGTCTGGGAATACGGGGCTCATGCGGGGGCGTCCTGTCTGCACCCGCCGCTGTCTCGATGACAGTGCCGGAGAGGAGAAGCGGCGAACTGTTTTGAGGGTCGCAATGGCTTGGTTGAACCTGCGCAGGCATTTCCAGGACAGGCGTTGTGGCGGCCGGTGAGCCAGAGCCGGTTTCCGGCAAACCATCCATAGGCCTTCGTCATAAGTGGAGCAACCATCGGGAGTCGGCTGAGGCGGGACAGGAATCCCAGACCGACCGCTTGCCAGATCGCACGGAAGACCTCGACCCCGGTGATGACGGTGCCGTCCGCCCACTGGGCGTGAATCACTGCGCTCAGATCTGCGACAGCCAGGCCGGTCGGTGCGGCATCGAAGCCGGCAAGATAAAAGTCGAGCAGGGTGAGGCGTTGTGTCCTGCCCAGGCGCTTCATCAGCGCCATTTCTCGGACGCAAATGGGACAGGCTCCGTCGTAGAACACGGTGAGTGGATAGACAGCCATCCGAACGGTGCCTCCCTGTCATCCCGGGATCGTAAATCGCCGGGTGAATCGCTCCAGCACCTCGTCCAACTCGCTGAAGGTGTCCAGGACATCGATGCGGTATTGCGCGAACTGATCGCGCATTACGCGCGCGCCGTGGCCGCCGGCCATGACCGTGGTGACGGGTTTCAATTCTTCCGCGAGCGAGTTGAGTCAATTCCGCTGCGTTGCTTTCCTGCAGGCGCAAATCGAGCTCCACCTCCATGAAGCCAGAACCCTGGTGACACAGGCGCAGGAGGCGGCCGACCGGGGAGACACGGGGAAGGTGGAACGGCTTGTCGGTGAGATCAAGATTCATACGGCCCAGGCAATCGCGGGGAGCAAGGAGCAGAAGAAATGACTCAAGGTTTGACCAGGAGAAGAACCAGGTGGAAATGCATGAGCCTGTTCGTGACGGCAGCCTGTGCGGTCGCCCTGACACCTGTGCTCGCGGCGCCGACTCTCAAGGAGCTTGATCCGGTTCCGATGGTCACCGTTCCGGGCGGACTGTTTCTGATGGGCAGTGAGAGTCCCAAGGGGCGAGCCGACGAGTGGCCACCTCGGCAGGGCGCTCGGCAATCGGCGTCATGTGAGGGATCTGGCCGCGTCGGTCTGTCCCTCGCGCCCGAGGCCGGCGCGCCTTGCGTGTCTGACGCAACGCCGCCAACAGCTCGCTCCGCAGGGTGCCGCGGGGCAGCACATACAGGCCCACATAGATGGTCTCGGCCGAGAGCTGTTTCCGCATGTCGTCAGGATACGCGCGTCGGAGGCGTCCGGCAATCTGCTCGGGCGAGCACCCTTCGGCCAGCTGCGTCCGCACGTACTGCCACAGCCAGGGATCCAGGAGCTTGCGCGGGCGACGCGGTTGACGGGCCCGCGCCGATGCCAAGGTGTGCGCCGTGCAAGCCCGATACGGACCTCGCACCGCGTTGCGGGCCCACTCGCGGCTCACGGTGCAGGGGGCCCGCCCCAATACCGACGCCATCGTCCGTAGCGAATGGCCATGGGCCAGCCCCAGGCTTAAGGTTTCACGTTCTTCGGCACTCATGTGTCGATAGGATCTCGGTTGCATGGCAACACCGTAGCCCATCCGGGCCTGAAGTGTTGCACTTGGAGTTAGAACTCAAGCAGCGAAATAAGCCATGAACAGGCGCGAGGAAGTGAGGCCGGTCCGAAGCAGTGCATAGCAGGAGGTACCGCGACTCCGCACGCGGCCTCCCGTTGAGGTGGGCGGGTTCTTCCTTCGGAGGAATCCGTCCCCTCAGCGAACCAGCTGATGACGCGGAGAGAGTACGGCGCCGCCCAGGCGCCATGATCAGGAGGCATTCATGACCCAGATGATCGCATATGGCATCGCGGCGATGGTGGTGAGTATCGGGGCGGCCCTGTTCGTCAGGCAGCGGCGCGCTGCCTATGTGGTTGTGCGGTACGCTCGGTCGGAAAGGCCGAGGGTGCAATAGGGCATGGGTGGGCACCGGAACGGGAGCAGTCGTATGCAGTGGACTCGGTTCAGTTCGTGGTCGTCCATTTTTTTCCCAGTCGGGGGTTCCAATGGAAACACATGGGACACCAGAATCTCTCTCGACTCCGCAGCCCGGGCATCACATCTGCCCGCGTTGCGGAGGATTGTTGTTGACACAGCACTACATCGATTTGCTTGATGATACCGGTCAGATCGATATTACGGCATGGCATTGCACGATGTGCGGCGAGGTGCTCGACCCGGTTATCCTGAAGAATCGCCGGAGCCCGCCGCCGAACCTGCTGTATGGCACGAAGCAGAGAAAGTTCAGTCAACGCGTGACGGCCGTTTCCGACAGCAGGCCTGTGAAACAGTCATCGGACGATCGAGCTCCGGACGAGAGTGACGAGGAGTCGGCTGATGAGGCTGACCAGGACGGGGCACCGTAGCCGTGGACTGCGTCAGACGGGAGGACGGACAGATGAAGATCATCGTCACCGGCGGAACAGGATTCATCGGCCATGCGTTGGTCGAAGAGTTGGCGCGGCAGGGGCATGAAGTGGCGGTGCTCACCCGCAAGACCGGTCACGGGCCACAGGCTTCCGTCCGGTGTGTCGAATGGGACGCTCGTTCTGCCGGGCCCTGGCAGTCTGAAGTGGCCGCTGCGGACGTCGTGGTGAATCTGGCCGGTGCGCCGATCGCCGAGGGGCGATGGACGGACGCCCGCAAGCGGCTCCTGATGGAGAGCCGGATTGTGTCGACCAAGCTGCTGGTGGACGCATTGGCCGGCCGGTCCGCGCCCCTTCCCCTGTTGATCAGCGCATCGGGGATCGGCTACTACGGCCCTAGCGACGACCGGCTTCTGGATGAGGCTTCGCCGATCGGTCGAGGCTTTCTCGCCGAACTTTCTGCCGCTTGGGAAGCGGAGGCCTTGCGCGCCGGTCAGCTCGGGACGCGTGTCGTACTGTTGAGGACCGGGATGGTGCTCGAACAGGGTGGCGGCGCCTTGCCGAAGATGTTGTTACCGTTTCGGCTCTTTGCCGGAGGGCCGGTGCTCCCTGGCACGCAATGGGTATCATGGATTCACCGGTCCGATCTCATCGGGCTCATCCAATGGGCCATCGCGACGGCGACGATCTCAGGTCCTGTGAATGCCGTGGCGCCTGAGGCGGTCACCATGAAGACGTTCTGTGCCACGGTCGGCAAGGTGCTTCATCGTCCCTCGTGGCTTCCGGTTCCCGGCCTCGCCTTGCATCTGGCGCTGGGTGAGTTGGGGACGTTGATGACCACCGGGCAACGTGTCGATCCGGCGAAGGCGAGAGCCGGGGGGTATACCTTCCGTTATCCGACGCTGGAGCCGGCCTTGCGGGCGATCGTGGACAAGGAGGATCAGGCATGTCTGCCCTCCTCGACCCGGTGATGCAGTATCTGCAAGCACTGGCTGTTGCGGTTTTGGTCGGCAAGGTCGTGCTGCTGTCGTTTGTGGTGGCGCCGATTCTGGCCAGGAACCTGGACCAGGAAGCGTTTGGGAAAGTCGTTCGCCGGCTCTTTCCTGCCTACTATGTGCTTGGCATGGGAGCCGCTGCGGCTGGGCTGTTGTCGGTCACCGTGCTCGGAAGCACACGTGGGTGGAATCTGCCGGTGCTGATCGCAGGCGGTATCTGGCTGGTCATTCTTGCGGCAGAATCCTATTGCCGGTCGCCTCTCACTCCGCAGAGCAATGCGATGCGTGATCGCCTGAAGGAACAGGAACAGCAGGGTGTCGTCGATGCGACGTTGAAGCAGGCCTGGGATCGATTGCATCAACGGTCCTTATATCTGAACTCGCTGGTGTTGCTGGCAGGACTATGTTTAGTGGGCGTTGCGCGTCAATTGTGATTGTCACGAAGGGAGACGGACGATGAAAAAGCACCTCAATACCTCCGTTTACTTGGTCGTAGGATTCTTAAGCATCTGCCTAAGTTACTCGTCTGCCGCAACCGGCACAGCCTGGGCAAGCGACGGGCAGGAGAAGGCAGGGGCACCGGCACCCAGTTTCAGTCTGGAAGCCACAATTCCGGATGGCGTGATCGGAGTGTCGCTGCACGTCGGAGCGGAGCGCGTGGGTGAGACGGCGGTGCTCTATGTGGCGCAGGTGTTGCCCGATGGACCGGCGGAGAAGGCCGGCCTGAAGCAAGGGGATGAGCTGACGACCGTAGACGGGGTTGCCGTGACCGGGAAGACCTACGAGCAAGTGGCCCTCATGGTTCGAGGCGAGCCCGGGTCGGTGGTGAAGTTGGGGGTGAAAGGCGAGGGCGGTTCGCGCGAGGTCTCCGTGACCCGTGTATCGGGCCAGACTCTGTACAAGGGACAAATGGGATCACACGGCGGCTCGGGCCGATAGGTGGCATGTGAAACGGATGCTTGCGGCGCTCGGATTGTCGATCATCGTGGCCGGACAGCTCACAGTCGAGGCGCAGGGACAGATGGCGCCCGTCTCACGGACCTCGAGCGTTGAGAGAACAGGGTTATTCCTAATGGCAGGCGACTATCGCCGGGCGCTGGAGGCCTGTGAGCAGGCCATACAGGAGCGGCCGTCGACAGAAGCCTACCTTCAACTCACCTATGTCTACCAGGCGATCGACGCCTACCTCGAACAGCTCTCCAAGGACGAGAGCTGGACGGCCGTGGAACAGCTGTATCTGAACCTCGCCTATCGACACACGGAGGATCTCGTCGATCCACCGGGCGGCCTGGCTCGCATGGCGAAGGAGATGATTCAGACCAGCGTGCGACAGCAATCCGATGTCAGCGCCGCGATGGCGGTGCGGTTGAACAAAGCTACGGCCGACCGGCTCTGGCAGGAGCAGGCGCAGTGGCGGCACACACATCCCACCGAATGGTGGCGGGCGTTTCCAGATTCCTGGGTTCGATGAATGAGCACGGACCCACGGAGCCCGTCCGCAGGGAAGGAGCGTGAAAACATGACCGGGCAAACGACTTCACGGGGCCTCGACATCAAACTCTTCGGGGCGCTCTTTCTGCTGGTGGGATTGATCGATGTGCTGATCATCGAATTGTTTCCCGCCTATGCGCTCAAACTGTTCGGCGTCACGATCACCGGTCCGCTGGCCTACATGGTCAAGTTGCATTCGCCGGCCGTGCATTTTCTGATCGGCTACGGGTTTCTGTTTCTGCGTCCGTGGGCCTGGGGGTTGGCCATGGCCTATGGGGGCTTCGGCCTCACCAGCGAATTGATGAATCAGTTTCAATTCGGCTTTCATCAATTGCGCACGGGCTTCATGGCCACCACGGCCCTGTTTCTCTGTTATGTCGCCTGGCGGCGAATCCTGTTCGCCGATCCTGTCCCTCCGGCGCAGCGACTGGCCTCCTCCTCTCCCGAGGTTCCCTTATGAAAGGTCTGGTCTGGTTTCGTCGAGATCTCCGGCTCCGTGACAACCCCGCCCTGTCGGCGGCGTGCCAGGACTGTCAGGAGATTGTGCCGCTGTTCGTGTTCGATGAACCGCTGCTGCGTTCCCACGCGTTCGGCTCAGCCTGCGTTGGGTTCATGCTGGGGTGTCTGGAGGAGTTGCGCCGCTCCCTGGCCCTGCACGGTGTGTCCCTCGCCTGGCGGATGGGCGATCCGGTTGAATCGGTCATGCAGGCGGCAGCCGACTTCAAGGTCGATGCGGTGTATTGGAATCGGGACTATGAACCGGCGGCGCTGGAGCGGGATCGCACGGTTCAGCAGCGGTTGGCACAGCAGGGCCGGACGGTCAGGACGTTCAAGGACCATGTCGTATTCGAAGCAGAGGAAGTGCGGGGACTGAGCGGAGACCCGTTTCAGCGCTACAGTGCGTATCGCGATCGCTGGTGGGTGAAGTGGCGGGCCGCCGCCCCGCCTCTGCTGGGCATTCCCTCGTTCCCGACAGCCGGCAAAGGGTCGGCTTCTGTCCTACGAGAATTACCTACGGTGACGGATCTGGGATATGAGTCGGTGCCGATGTGGATCGAGCCGGGTGAACAGGCTGCGCATGCCAGACTGCAGTGGTTCCTGGGAGGCCCGGTCCATCAGTACGTGACCGGCAGAAATCTTCCGGCCATCGACGGCACCTCGAAGTTGTCACCCCATCTGCGCTTCGGGACGGTCTCCGCGCGCACGTTGGTGCATGCGGCGCTGAACGCGCTTGCACAAGGCGGCGCGGTGTCGCGCGCGGACGTCTTCACCTGGATCGATGAACTGGTCTGGCGGGAATTTTTTCAGCAAGTCCTCACGGCGTTTCCCCACGTGGCGCATGGGCCGTTCAAAGCGAAGCCGGGACTTCCCGAGCCCAGACCCGCGGGGCCTGAGCGCGACCGGTTGTTTGCCGCCTGGTCTCAGGGTCTCACGGGCTACCCGATTGTGGATGCCGGGATGCGCCAATTGAACCAGACGGGATGGATGCACAATCGCGTGCGGATGGTGGTCGCCTCGTTTCTGGTGAAGGATCTCCGGATCGATTGGCAGAGCGGAGAGCGCTATTTCATGGAACGGCTGGTCGACGGAGACCTGGCCGCCAACAACGGCAACTGGCAATGGTGCGCCTCGACGGGGACGGATGCCATGCAGGGCTACAGGATTTTTAATCCGAGAATCCAAAGCGAAAAGTTCGACGCCGAGGGGGACTATCTTCGCCGCTACGTCCCGGAACTCAAGCACGTGCCCACGAAATGGATTCATGAGCCGCATCTCATGCCGCCGTTGGAACAGGTGCAGGCCGGATGCTGCATCGGATCGGATTATCCGGAGCCGATCGTGGACCATCGGCAAGCGCGCCAGGAATATCTGGATCTCGGGAAGGGGCAGGTGAAGGCATGATGACCACTCCGCTTCGCCTGGGCATCAGCCGGTGTCTGCTTGGCGAGGAGGTCCGTTTCGATGGAGGACACAAGCGGGACGTGTTCCTGACCCATGTTCTAGGGCGCTACGTCGAGTGGGTGCCGGTCTGTCCGGAAGTCGAAGCCGGGCTTGGCACGCCTCGTGAAGCGATGCGACTCATCGGCAATCCCCAACAGCCGAAACTGGTCGCCATCAAGAGCGGGCGGGACCACACGCCGGCGTTGGAGACGATGGCCGTGAAGCGCCTAGGTGCTCTTGAGGAGTTGGACCTGTCCGGGTTTGTGTTCAAGAAAGACTCGCCGAGTTGCGGGGTGGAGCGGGTTCGCACGTACAACGAACATGGGATGCCGGGCAGAAAGGGTGTGGGATTGTTTGCGCGGGCCTTTCTCGATCGGTTTCCGCTCATTCCGGTGGAGGAAGAGGGGCGGCTTTGCGATCCGCTGCTGCGGGAAAACTTCATTGAGCGGGTGTTCTGCTACCGTCGTTGGCAGGATCTGGTGCAGAGCGGCGTCACGAGGCAGGCGTTGGTGCAATTTCATACGGTCCACAAATATCTGCTCCTGGCCCATAGCGCCCCGCACTATCGCCAGCTTGGGCGTCTGGTTGCGCAGGTGAACGAGTATCGCCCCAAGGATCTGGCCATCCGGTACGGCGAACTGTTTATGCAGGCCCTCGCGGCGAAGGCGACGGTGCGAAAACATGTGAACGTGCTCCAGCACATCCTGGGTCATTTCAAGGAGCGACTGGATGCGCAGGAAAAGGCCGAGTTGTTGAGCGTGATCGGGGACTATCACCAGGGACTCACGCCCCTGATTGTTCCGCTGACATTGATCAAACACTACGTACAGCTCTTCGATGTCGAATACATTCGCGACCAGGTCTATCTGAATCCGCATCCGAAGGAGTTGATGCTCCGTAATCATGTCTAGCAGGCTGCGGAAACACTCGATGGGTGCGCAATACATGACGATCCCCTCATGCGCCCTGTCGGTATTGCACTAACCTGCAGGATGCGCAAACAGGCCGTCCAGCAAGGCCGCAGCAAGCGAAGAGGCGAAATCGTACTCGCGCCGTACCGTGAGCCCCTGAGCGTCGCGAGAACGCCGCTGGCGGACTTTTTCCGCATCCTGCTAGAAAGGAGCGGCTATGCCGCACGTAGTGATCGAATCGACCGGTGAACTCCAGGATGTGTACCAAGCCTTTGCTCCGGTGGTGCAGCGGGCGGAGGGCGAGATTTTAAAGGTTCAGGAGTGCTACCTGGCGAAGAGCGGCCGGGAAGCGCTGCTGGATGCGGTCGTGATCGAGCAGGGGGCGGCGCGCAGTTTTTTCATCCAGCTGAAACGGCACGAGACGACCATCACCGTCCGCCTTCTTCCGGCCACCGATCCCGAAAAGACGCCGGCCGTCAAAAAGGTGATGGCGCTGGTAGCCGGACTCATCCGGAAGGTGTACCCGGCGAGCCGCTACGGGCAAGACCAATCTCCAGGAATATCTGGATGTCCCGGTGTCGATGTGAGTGCAAGCAGGTGTGAATTTCAATCAGAGGAGCGATGACATGGCAACAGTGCGACAGGGTGTGATTCTCGTCGGACATGGCGGTATCCCCAGAGGATGCCCGCAGGACTTGGTGACGAAATTGAAACGGCTGGAGGGGCAGCGGCGCGCGGCGAAACAACCGGCCTCGGCCGAAGAACTGGAATTGGACGCCAAAATCCGCCAGTGGCCGAGGAACGCCGAAACGGATCCGTATCAGGCCGGGCTTGAAGCGGTGGCGGCGCAATTGCGCGCGAACCTGGGCGATGTGTTGTTCGCCGTGGCCTATAACGAGTTTTGCGCACCTACGCTGGAAGAGTCGGTCGATCAACTCATCAAGCAGGGAGCGACCCGCATCACGGTGGCGACCACGATGTTCACGCCGGGCGGTTCGCATTCGGAAGTTGAGATTCCTGAAATCCTCGATCATCTTCGACCGCAGTATCCCGGGGTCGAGTTGCGCTATGCCTGGCCGTTTGATTTGAGCCTGGTTGCGGGGACCCTGGCCGAGCAGGTGCGGCGATTCTCCTAGCCCGGATTATTCATGAATGCCGACGCGAGGCGTTTGAGACGGAAGCCCGCCGGGGTTTCTCGCACGTAAGGCCGACGCAGGCGTACTAGCGGTCCGTCGAGGAGGCCGAACGAGAAAAACCCCGCCGGGCGAGAGGATCGGACGCCGGAGCAGGTATTCATGAATAGTCCGGGCTAGCCCGTAGCGAACATGTTGCTGTTTCTCGTGAGGTTGGCGGGACACAGGACGGGACGTGGATGAGTCCATTGGAGCGGCGTTGAATGAGTGATTTCATCTGAGCAGCGACCCGTGTAAAATCAGCCCCCATTGCGGGCGACCTCTCCAAGCCGCAGTGGCTGAAAGCTAACGGGTTCCATTGGAGCACAGGACCTATCATGCTGCAAGACGATCTCATCGCCGCGTTTCACAAGACCCAGTCGTTCAAGTGGGATCCGAAGGGCGGGTTCAAGCTCGCCTCAGGGTTGATGAGTCCGTTTTATGTCGATTGTCGGACCTTGATGGCCTTTCCTCACGCGCGTCACCTGATGGCACAACGGGCGTGGGAAGTGACCCAGGCGCTCGACATCGATTGTCTGGGAGGGTTGGAGATCGGAGCGATCTCGATTGCGACGACGATTTCAGACTTCGCTTATTTGGCGACGCCTCGTCGGGAGTGGCGGACATTTTTTGTCCGGAAGCAGCCGAAGGACCATGGGTTGGGCAGATTGGTTGAAGGTGTTGTCAAGGCGGGAGATCGGGCCCTCATCGTCGATGATGTGTTAACCAGCGGGGGGTCCGTGCTGAAGGCCATCGCGGCCGCGCGGGAGGCGGGGTTGAAGGTGACCGATGCATTGGTCATCGTCGATCGGAAAGAGCAGGACGGCCGTGCCCGCGTGGAGGCCACCGGCGTGAAGGTCGTGAGCCTCTTGACGATCGATGATCTCATGCAGGGGCGTAGTATTCCTTCCTAGCTCATTTACATTGGAACTGAATGCCCCAACGGCGTTCCTCGACGATATCGTTCGAGCCCGCGATGGGGCTGGCTTGACGCAGCCGTCCCTTTGTTTCCCCTTCACGCACCGTCATCCATCCCCCTGGGCATTTCTGCTCCATGAGCCGCACGGCTTCCTTCCGGAAGGACGAGAGTAAGTTGCCCTGTTCGGCGCGATAGGGGTAGACGACCACGCCGCCGTTGTCGACTTCTTTGACCATGATGGCCCCTTCCCCGCATCCGGAGGCACCCAGGAGCAAGGAAACGGCAACCACTCTTGACCAGCTTTTCATAAGGCTCCTATCATAGGACGTTCGTCAACCTTCCCGGTATGAGCAAAGGAGCGGCGACCATGAGATATCTGAGTGGTCTTGTCTGCGTGGGCGTACTGTGCGGTCTCCTCCTGGAGTGGCCGCAGTCCACCTTCGCGCATCATTCCTATACCTTGACGGTTCAGCAACTGCGAGCCGGTCTGCTCAAGGCACCATCGACCGGGGCGAAGGGGTTCCTGTTGGTCGATGTGCGTTCGCCCGAGGAGCATGCGTCTGGCGTGATTCCGGGGACCGATCGAAATATCGACTTTCGCGAGATGAAGACGCGGCATCGGGAGCTCGGCGCGGCCTTGACCGACCATATCGTCGTGTATTGCCAGTCCGGCCATCGCAGCAACATTGCCGCCGAGACGTTGGCCGATTTGGGCTATACGCACGTCTACAATGTTGTGGGCAGCATGAATGCCTGGACGGAGGCCGGTTTTCCCGTCTCGCCTGCTCGCTAGGTCTGGTCATCGGCCGCGTGATGAGGCTGCGGTGTTCGGGGACGGTAGGCTGCGCGTCGGGGTCCGTGGGCTGATGCCGATGACGGTCGGCAGTGGAATATGCACGCCGGTATTGCCCGCCAGCAGCGATCGCCAGGTGGCTTGCGAGGTGGTTTCCTGGGCGGCATGGAGAAGATCCGGGCTGGCGATCAGATCCGAAGAGGCGCCCCCATCCATCGCCATGGCCTGTTGAATCGACGGGATCTGTCGGTGGAGACAATCGGCCAGGTGGTGGAGCGAGACGACATCCACCGTTTTGATCACAAGAATTGCACCTGCCCCTTCTTCAGCCACCACGGTTTGAAACGCCCGTTTCCCGCTGTCCCGGACCCGGAGTTTTCCCGTCCGGTCGAACAGCATCAGCGATTGCGCGGCCTCCCGGTAGGGAGGGGCGTCTTCTGTAAATCCGTCGAAGGCGAGGTCCAGCACACGGGCCTTCCGGAGCCTGCCGTCGGTCGGTTCCGCTGCGAAGAGTCCCTGCCAGGAGTGATGTTTTTTCGTGCCGAGTGACCGCCCTTCTTTCAATAAGACGCCCAAGTACGAGTAGTCCTCTCGAAACAAGCCCGCATTGAATAAGACGTACGCATCGGTCCGTTGCTGCCAGTCGTGGATCGAGAGCGGGGCGCGGAGACCTTCATCGCGATACTGATAGATGGAGAACCGAAACCGTTCCGGGTCGATGTGCAGCATGAGCAGGGACGGAACCTGGGGGCAGGCTTCGATGGGGCTCCAGAGCGCCACCTGCATGCCTATGGTCAAGCGCTCCCATGGCACCCCGACGGGAGGCGCAGCATCGGCTACGAGTCCGCTGCTGAGGCAGAGCGTGAGCAGGCACCCGCACAGGAGCTTCAGCCGGCGAACGGATCGTCGGTCTTTCAGGCAGCGGCCACGCATGACGAGCGTCTCTCCTTCCTCCTGTCGACCTCTGTGAGTGTGCATTCCCAGTCTCGCGCGACCTCAGTATAAAAAGGATGCGCAAAAGGGTCAAATGTCCGGTGGTGTCTGCGGTGTACGTAGGCGCGGCGTCAGGAGGCTCGTGCGGTGCGCGGTGCCTGGTCGGGTGGAAAGTGGTGTGGTGCGCTCCCCGTCGCGGGAGTGGAGGAATCGAGCAACGCGCGTACTGTGCGCAAGAGGAGGTCGGGGGCGAAAGGTTTTTGGAGGAACGTCGTTCGATGCGGGTCCATGCCGCTGTTCACGGAGATATCGTCCAAATAGCCCGACATGAACAGCACCCTGAGGTTCGGCTTGATGACGGAGAGATGTTGCGCCAGTTCGCGACCGTTCATTCCCGGCATGACCACATCGGTGAGCAGAAGGTCCACATGGTAACTCTGCTGTGTGGCCGTGAGACAGGCCTCGACGCCATTCTTGGCCTCGATCACCTGATAGCCGGTTTTGACCAACTCGTGACGGACCAGGTTGCGCACCCCGCTATCGTCCTCGACGAGAAGAATGGTTTCCGATCCCTGGCGCGGGCGGCCTTGCGGTGCAGTGGCATCTGCGGCAGAGGCTTGCGGGTTGACGCGCGGGAAATACAGGTCAAAGGTGGTGCCATGCCCGACCTGGCTCCACACATCGATTCCGCCTCCGCAGGTGGTCACGATGCCGAAGACCGTCGACAGACCCAGGCCGGTGCCTTTGTGTTCTTCCTTCGTCGTAAAAAACGGTTCGAACAGATGGGCGAGCACGTCGGCATTCATGCCGCATCCGGTATCGGTGACCGTGAGTTTCACATACTGTCCCAATGGCAGCGGGTGGAGATGATGCATCGGGGTACGCGCCAGTTCCGTTTGCGACGTTTCGATTGCCAGCAGACCCCCATTGGGCATGGCATCCCGGGCATTTACGACCAGATTCATGAGGACCTGTTCCAGTTGTCCGGGGTCCGCCTTCACATGGCCGTTAAAAGGATCAGGGCGGATCACAAGTTGAATGTCTTCACCGATGAGTCGCCGGAGCATGCTTTCTACATTGCCGACGACTGAATTTAAGGGCAGGATTTTCGGTTCCAGCGGCTGCTTCCGGCTGAAGGCCATCAGTTGGCGAATCAAGCTCGCCGCTCGCTCCCCGGCCTTCTGCATCTCTTCGATCTTGGCGCGGATGGGATTGCCTGATGGCAGTTCTCCCAAGAGCACCTGGCTATGTCCCATGATGACCGTCAACAGATTGTTGAAATCATGGGCGAGTCCTCCCGCGAGCCGCCCGACGGCTTCCATCTTCTGGGCCTGACGAAATTGCTTTTCGCTCACACGCAGCGCGTCTTCCGCCCGTCTGCGTTCCAGCCGCTCGTCGAGTTCGCGCAAGGTTCGTTTGATGGAGGGGACCAGGCGTCCAAGGCGCTGCTTGGAGATGTAGTCGGTGGCTCCGCGCTGCATCATGTCGATGGCGCACTCTTCTCCTTGGGCGCTGGAGACAAAGAGAAACGGCATGTCCGGATGCAGGGCTCGCGTCAGGGAGAGGGCGTCGGCGCCGTCGAAACCCGGGACTGCGGTGTCGGCGAGAATGAGACTGAACCCCTCCTGGCGGAGGGCAGCCAGAAACTCTTCCCGTGTCTGGGCGCGCTTGAGCTGGCACAGAATGTCGGCATCGTTGAGGGTAGTGGAGATCAGTTCCGCGTCGGCGGAGTTGCTCTCGAGATGGATGATGCGCAGCGGCTGAGTCATCGTGTGTACCGAGAACAGGGGGCCTGTCAGGGTTACGTCGATCGGCCGGTTGGGCGGCTTGCCCCTTCGGGCGGGGGCTCGTTGATCATCCCCCAGAATACACCGAGCTCCTTCACGGCTTTGAGGAACTGGTGAAACTCGACAGGCTTGACCACATAGGCGTTGGCGCCTAAAGCATAACTTTCAACTAGGTCCCGCTCTTCCCTGGATGATGTCAGCATCACGACGGGGATGGGTTTCAGTGCGGCGTCGCTCTTGATGGTGCGTAGGACCTCGAGGCCGTCGACTTTCGGCATCTTCAAGTCAAGGAGCACCACTGCGGGATTCCCCTGGAGCCGGGCTTTGAAGTGGCCACGGCAGTAGAGGTAATCCAATACTTCCGCGCCGTCGTGACAGAGGATGACCTTGTCGGCCAGGTGATGTTCCTCCATCGCCGCCAGAGCGAGCTCGGCATCGCGTGGATTGTCTTCCGCCAGTAATATGGGTTTGGTCAGGGTCATGCCGATGTCCTCGCCAAGGGGAGGCTGACGTAAAAGGTCGCGCCCTCGCCGAGCGCACCTTCTGCCCAGGTTTTCCCGCCATGCCGGTGAATAATGCGTCTGACATTGGCCAGTCCGATACCCGTCCCCTCGAACTCATCGGCTCGGTGGAGCCGCTGAAAGACGCCGAACAGCTTGTTCGCGTAGCGCATATCGAATCCTACCCCATTGTCGCGTACGAATAACACCGCTTCCTTCTGCCCGTTGTCACGGCTTCCGATCTCGATCGTGGCCTGCGACCGCGTACCGGTAAACTTGACCGCGTTGGCCACGAGATTCATAAAGACCTGTCGTAACATGGCTGCGTCCCCCGTGACGTCAGGGAGTTGAGCGATTGTCCACGAGATTGTTCGATCTTGCAAGTCATGTCGGAGATCGTGCAGCACGGAGGCGATCAACTGGTTCAAGTTGACCGTCCCGCGTAGCATTTCCTGGCGCCCCATCCGCGAAAACACTAACAGATCGTCGATGAGTTGTCCCATCCTGGTGGCGGATTCAGAAATCGTTTGTAAGTACCGCTTCGCCTTGTCGTCAAGCGAGATGGAGGCGGCCTTGGCCAGCAACGACGCGTAGCCGTCGATATGTCGCAACGGGGCTCGCAAGTCGTGGGAGACGGAATAGCTGAATGCCTCGAGCTCTTTATTGGCCGCCTCCAGCAGTTCGCCCCGGCGTTGGAGTTCATCGGCGATCCGCCGTCGTGCCGTAATGTCATGCCGAATCAGATAGTACACAGCAGCCAGCAACACGAACAGCAGAAGGGCGCCGATGATCAGGAGGATAATGCTGGAGCGTGTCGTCGTGGTGGATTCGATGACGCGTTGCGCGAGGGCCTTGGTTTCGTCCTGTTCCATCTGCGCTTGCAGTCGACGAGCGGAATCGAGCGCTGTTTTGGCGACACCGGCCAGGGCCATTGTCCGGACGGATTCGAACCCTGTCTCCTTTCGCAGGTCGATAGCGGCTCGCTCTTCCCGCAGTTGTTGGGTGATCAACTGTTCCAGTTGGGTGACGCGTGCGCGCTGAATGCTGTCCGGCTCGGTGAGCTCCCGCAGGTAGCCGAGGTACTCCGATGCGCGTTCCTGAAGGGTGTTGTAGGCAGAAAGGTAACTTTCGTCCCCGGTGACCAGGAATCGTCGATGGCCATTCTCGGCATCATCGATGGCCTCCCCGGTCGCGGCCAGGGATTGGATGAATTCGTGACTCCGTTGGTCGTGATGACCATTTCGGATGAGAACCGTCATATTGCGATACGAAATGGCGGAAATGACCAGGATGCCGGCAAACACGAGGCCGAATCCAGCGAGTACGCGTTGTTCAATGGAGCGTTTCTGAAATGCCAGAACCAACGGCCCAAGCATAGAAAGACGCGAAAGAATACGTGCGCTCCAGGGAAGGGCAGGAAGGACGGACTCCACGTCTGTGTTGACGGCCTGTTGGGGTTTCGGTTCGTCCATACCCATGCGAGATCCAGGCGGAGGTATTGAGAAGCGTCCGAGCAAGGCTGCAGAGCCTCGGCGAACCGCTCAGAGATCAGGAGCTTGTATTGTAGCAGAAGCTATTGATAAGCGAAGAGATTTGATTGAAGTCGTAAGGCGGATCGGAGATGGCCCTTACCCGCCGAACGGTACGACTGGTACGGGAATGGAAGCGGCAGGGCCTAGAAGATTGGAAAACATCAGCGTGGCCGCTACGGCCCAGTCGAGGAACGGCTGTGGATAGATGCCGATCACGAGTGTGCCGGCCAATCCGACATAGATGACCGCCCGCAACGGACCCGTCGTCTTGATGGGAGAAGAATCGAGCGGTTCGTTGATGTACATCTTCTTGACGACGATCAGGTAGTAGTACATCGACACGACGATGTTGATGAGGCCGACCGTAATCAGGATATAGAGCCCCTCCTTGATCGCGGCGACAAAAATATACAACTTGCCGATGAAACCGGCGAGTGGGGGAACTCCGGCCAGCGACAACAGGAAAATCAGCATGGCAAAGGCTAGAAACGGCGAGCGCCGGTTGAGTCCTTTGTAGTCATCGATTTCATCGCTGCCCACTGCATTACTGATCGCCATGATGACGGCGAAGGCTCCGAGGTTCGCAAAGAGATAGGTCAGGAGGTAGAACAGAATGGAGTCGGTCCCCATCTTGGTCCCTGCCGCCAGGCCGATGAGCACGTTACCGACTTGTGCGATACCGGAATAGGCTAACAGACGTTTCACATTTCGTTGTGCGATCGCCACGATGTTGCCGTAGGTCATCGAGAGGATGGAGGTCGCCACGATGAGCAATGCCCAGGCCGGTTTGAAGGTCGCCAGCGCCACTAAGAAGAGACGCAGCAAAATTGCAAAGGCGGCTACCTTGGGTGCGATCGACAGGAAGGCGGTGACCGGCGTCGGTGCGCCGTGGTAGGTGTCGGGGATCCATGAATGGAACGGGACCGCGCCGATCTTGAATCCCAAGGCCGCAAAAATGAGCAGGAAGCCGATGACGAGTCCGGTCGTCGGGGCTGCGCCGGTCATGTCTGAGAAGACGAGCTTGCCTGTTTCGCCATAGACCAGGCTGATGCCATAGGCGAGCAAGCCCGCCGCAAAGACTCCCAGGATGAAGAACTTGAGACCGGCCTCGTTGGATGCCATATCGTCACGGAGATAGGACACCAGGACATAAAAGCCGAATGTCGCGAACTCCAGGGTGACGAAGAGCGACAGCAAATCGTTGGCGGAGGTCATGAACATCATGCCTAATGCCGACATCACGACAAGGAAATAGTATTCGCCACGGAAGAAAGCAAAGCGGTGCACATAATCGATCGACAAGAGAATGACCAGGATCGTGGCGAGGAGGATCATCACTTTGAAGAAGATGGCCATCCGGTCCAGAACGAACATCTTGCCGAACAGGGTGCCGGTGATGCCGGTCACATCGAACCAGGCCAGGCAGGCCAGCGTGATCACTAATCCAAGAATGCTCAGGTAGGCGAGCTGTTCCTGGACGATCCGCTTGAACGAAAAATCGACGATCAGGATGACGCACAGCCAGGCCGTGAGGAACAGCTCGGGTAGCAGAAGCAGGAGATCGCTGACTGACAGGGTAAGGGAAAAAGTCATCGCGGGGTCACCTTCGCAAGTGCTTCATGGGAAGCAGATGTGGGCACGGTTGGCGAGGTGGCATGTGGAAGGTTCATAGGGTGCTCCGCAACCGGGACGACCTTGGTGATACGAGCGATCAAGGGATCAACCCCGGATCGGACGACGGAGTAGAGGTGCCCCGGGAAAATTCCAAAACTGATGCTGACGGTGATCATGATCAGCAGCGGCATACGATCAACGACGGTCACGGCATCATGTGAGTGGCTGTATTTCTCCGCCATGGATCCATAGAACAGGCCGCGCATCATCTTGAAGAGATAGGCCATGGTCAGCACGATACCGAGAACGGCCACGACGACCTGGAAGGGATATTTGTTCCAGCTGCCGACGATGATCATGACTTCAGCGATAAAATTCACGGTGCCGGGCATTCCGATCGAGGCCATGCAGCCAATGACGAAGGCGGCGGAAATAAAAGGCATCCGGTTGGAGAGCCCTCCCAGCGAGGGAATGTCGCGAGTGTGGGTTTGATCGTAGACCCAACCGGCCATGGCGAAGAGCATCCCGGTGGCCATGGCATGAGCGAACATATAGATGACGGCCCCGCTCAGGCTGATGTAGTCGAGGGCAGCCATTCCCAGGAACACGTAGCCCATATGGCTGGAGCTGGAATAGCCGATGACGTATTTGGTGTCCTTTGCGTAATAGGCGACGAGCCCGCCGTAGATGATGCTGAAGATGCACAGGACCGCGGCAATGGGCATGAGTTCGCGGGTGGTCTCGGGCAGGATTTCGAAGGCGACCCGGATAATCGAGAAATGTCCTAATTTCATCAGCACGCCCGCGTGCAACATGCTGGTTGCAGCCGGGGCGGCCGCGTGGCCCACGGGAGACCAGGAGTGCAGCGGCCAGATCGGAGCGATCGACGCAAAGCCGAAGAAGATCAACAACCAGATCAGCGTGGCCAGGGGACCGGAGAAATGGGCCTGCTCGCGCAAAACCAGAATATCGAAGGTGTTGAGTCCTGAGAACTTGTAAATCAGGAGAATGCCCATCAATGCCGCGACGGCGAATGCGGACAGAAAGAGGACCAACTTCATGGCCGCATATTCTTTGCTGTTCGCGCCGAAATTGAAGATAAAGCCGACGGAATCCCGCTGCTTGAGGCCTTCGGCGTCCGTCATCTCGAGATACTTTTTGGTGTGGCTCCCCCACATGCCCAAGAGGAGATACATGGGAATCACGGACATTTCGTAGAAGAAATACAGGAAGAACAAATCCAGCGACATGAATACGCCGATGGTCGCCGCGGCGAGAATCAAGATCCAGATGTAGAACTCTTTGACCCGGTCTTTGATGTGCCAGGAGACGAAAATGCCGGCGAAGAGAAGGATGCCGGAGGCCAGGACCAGCGGGGTGCCGATTCCATCCACACCGAGATGAAGGGAGATCCCCAGCTGTCGTGACCATTCGATCCGCTGGATAAATTGGTAGCCGCCTTTCAACGGATCGTAGGCATAGAAAAGATAGACTGAAGCGATCAATGAGACAAAGGCCGAGCCGGCTGCAATGCCGCGGACCAGCGAGAGTTGGCGGTTGGAGACGAAGATCAGGGCCAGGGCCCCGACAAACGGCGCGAACAGAATAATGAGCAGCGTGTATTCAGCCATGGTCCTACTTAGCCGGCACGTGGATGACAGTGTCTACTGAGGCCACTTTGGCACGATCCAAACGATCGACGAGGGCTTGAATCGATCCATTCATCATTCTCAGGAAGGGTGACGGGTACAAGCCGATCCACAAGATCATCACCGAGAGTGAGAGTGCGATGGTGATTTCCCGCATGTGCAGGTCCTTGATCGTGGCGGAGATATTCTTGCTCAGCGGGCCGAGCATGGCACGCTCGTAATACCACAAGAAATAGGCCGCTCCGAAGATGACGCCGGTGACCGCCACGGCGCCATACCACCATTTGGCTTTGAAGGCGCCGAGAAGGATGAGAAATTCACCCACAAAACCATTGGTCCCAGGGAGCCCGATGGAGGCCATACCGATCAACAGGAGGAACGAGGCCAGGAGCGGGACCTGTTTCGCGAATCCTCCGAAGGAGGACAATTGGGAACTCTGTTGTCTGGTGGATAAGAAGCCTGCCATGAAGAAGAGGCCGGCGGTGCTGAACCCGAGGTTGATCATGGTCAGGAGGCTCCCCTGCATGCCCTGGAAATTCAGGGCAAAGAGCCCGACCACCACAAACCCAAGGTGGCTGATGCTGCTGAATGCGAGGAGGCGCTTGAAGTCCGATTGAATGAGTGCCACCACCGCTCCATACAGAATTGCCGCGAGGGCCAGGACCATGACGATCGAGACGACGCCTTCGCTTTTCGATGCATCGGGAAGCAACGGGAAGGTAAAGCGAAGGAAGCCATAGGTGCCCAATTTCATGCCGGCCAACATGACGGCCATACCGATGGGTCCCTCAACGAGGGCATCAGGGAGCCAGGTGTGAAATGGGAACACCGGCGCTTTGAAGGCGAATCCCATGAACATCAGCCAGAAGATCAAAATCTGCTGGGAGAGCGGGATCGGGACCGAGAGTAACTCCAGCAGGTCGAATGAGTAGACGTGGTCGAGGTGGTGAGTCACGGCCCACTGGTGATAGTTGATGTCCAGCAAGGCGATGCCGACCAGCATGAAGACGCTGCCCAGGAGTGTGTAGAGCACATACTTGAGGGCTGCGTAATGGCGCTCTGCTCCGCCGCCCCACAATTTGATCAGGAAGTAGCTCGGGATGAGCATGAGTTCCCAGAAGACGAAGAACAGAATCAGGTCGATCGAGGCAAAGATACCCATGGTGGTGGTCTCTAGGGCCAAGAGCGCCATGAAGTACAGGCGGACCTGATTGCGCACGGTATCCCAGGAATAGATGACGACGAGCACGGTGAGAAACGCAGTCAGTCCTACAAAGAGCACGCTGATGCCGTCGACGGCGAGATGGTAGCCGATGCCGAGCGCCGGCATCCAGCGCGCATGCTCGGCGAATTGCATCGCGGCGGAATCCGGCACGAAGCGCACCAGTACCAGACAAGCCAGGGCCAGTTCCACCAGGGTGATACCCAAGGTCGTCGTCTTGAGGAGATCTTCGTCTTCGATCAACCAGAGCACCGCCGCGCCGGCGAGCGGCAGGAAGATCAGATACGAGAGGATCGGGAATCCAAAACTGAACTCTTCAAGCATCGTGTGTCCAGAAATTCTGCTGCGTCAGCGTGATAAATACCCGTTGGAACCGCTTCCGGTCCAAATTAAAAGAATGAGGTGCGCGAGAATAAAAAGTCCCGCCACAATGATAGCCGCGTACTGATGCACCATGCCGGTCTGAAGCCGACGCCACGAGCGGGCCAAGCGGTGGTTCGCATAGCCGATGATGTTCAAGCCGGCATAGACCACATGTTTTTCGGTCCAGGTGATGGCCGCCGAACTGGCGTCTGTCCCCCGATCGATAGATCGGACGAGGCCGTCGATGATGGTCCGGTCAAACCAGTCGCAAAGTCTCCCGATCTGCTTGGTCGGTTCCACGAACAGCCGGTCGTACAGTTCGTCGACAAAGTACTTGTTCAGCAGGGTTGTATACACGCCCGGCATCCGTGCGGCGAGCGCATCTGCTGCGGAGGAGGGCCCGCTGTAAAAGTAATGCGCCAGTCCCCAGCCCAGGAGCGCAATGACGGTGGCCGTGCCCATCAGCCCGAGCATCAGCGCGGGCGCGGTAGCGTGCTCCTCTCCGGCCACGCCTGCCACTGAGTGCAGGAAGTGGTGGAACCAGCCGTTTTCAGGCGGAACACCGGGGAAGCCGCCAATGACGGAGAGGGTGGCCAATACGACGAGGGGCCCGATCATCACCATGGGGGATTCGTGCACGTGTTCGGCCGTGTGGTGATCCAGCCGCGAGGTGCCATAGAACGTGAGATAGGTCAGGCGGAACATGTAGAACGACGTCAGGAATGCGCCGACCGCCGCCATGCCGTAGAGCAGATAGTGATGCTGCACGAAGGCATGACCCATAATCTCGTCTTTGCTCCAGAAGCCAGCCAAAGGCGGAATTCCGGCGATCGCAATCGTGCCGATCAGGAAGAGTGTATGGGTCCAGGGGATCTTCGACTTCAACGCGCCCATCTTGCGGATATCCTGCTCGCCGGACAATGCGTGGATGACGGAGCCCGCGGACAAGAAGAGGAGCGCTTTAAAGAACGCATGGGTCATCAGATGGAAGACCGCGGCCGTATACGCTCCGAGACCACAACCGAGGAACATGTACCCGAGTTGGCTGACGGTTGAATAGGCCAGAACGCGCTTGATGTCGGTCTGTACCAGGCCGATTGTAGCGGCGAAGAGCGCGGTGAGTCCGCCGATCCAGGCGACGGTCGTCATGGCGGTGGGCGACAGATCGAAAATGGCGTGATTGCGAACGATCATATAGACGCCTGCCGTGACCATGGTGGCCGCATGGATGAGCGCACTGACCGGGGTCGGCCCTTCCATCGCATCGGGCAGCCAGGTATAGAGCGGGAGTTGCGCGGATTTTCCGACGGCCCCAACCAGCAGGCAGAGCGCGATGGCGGTGGCCATTTCGGGTGAGAGCTGTGCGGCGTTCTGCATCACCTGGGTGTAGTCGAGGGTTCGGAAGTTCACGAACACCAGGAAGATCGCGAGGAGGAATCCGGCATCACCGATTCGATTGACCACAAACGCTTTGGTGGCTGCTTTGGCGGCGGAGACCTTGTCGTAGTAGTACCCGATCAACAGATAGGAGCAGAGTCCGACGCCTTCCCAGCCGATAAAGAGGACCACGTAGTTATTGCCCATCACCAGCAGGAGCATCGAAACCATAAAGAGGTTCATGTACACAAAGAATCGCGTGAAGCCGGATTCTCCGTGCATGTATCCCACGGAGTAGACGTGGATCAGGAATCCCACTCCGGTGATGACCAGCAGCATGATGCAGGTCAAAGGATCGATCAAATAGGCGAGATTGATGGTGAGATCGCCGCCGAAAATCCATTTGTAGGCGACCACTTCACGAGCCGCGCCTGTTCGCAGGGTCTCCGTGAAGACGGCCAGCACACAGAGGAAGGACATGAGGACCGATCCCCACGCAAACCGGTGAGCCAGGTCGTGGGAATACCGATGCCCGAAGAGGCCGTTCACAATGACGGCCATCAGCGGGAACAGGGGAATCAGTTTGACGATCAGATCAATAGAGTCGGACACGTTACCACTTCAACAAATTCATTTCGTCGACGTTGGTTGAAATCTTGCCGCGGAACACCACGATGATGATGGCGAGTCCGATGGCTGCTTCCCCCGCTGCAATGGCGATAATGAAGAGGGCCACGATTTGGCCCTGCATGGCTTCCAGGTAATGGGAGAAGGCGACCAGGTTGATGGTGGCCGCGTTCAGCATGATTTCGACCGACATCAGCACAATGATAAAATTGCGACGGATCAGGACGCCGAGCAACCCCGTCGCAAACAACACGGCACTTACAGCCACATAGGCGGACAAGGGAATCATGCGTCGCGCCTCGTTTCGATCGACCTGGGGGTCTTTGCGAGGACGATCGCGCCGACGATGGCTCCTGTCAGGAACACCCCGATGATTTCAAATTGCAGCAAATACTCGCTGAACATCTTGATGCCGATGGCATGAGCATCTCCGTTCAGCAAGATCGCCGCCGGTGAGGCATCGCCCCTGGAGCCGCCGAACGGGGATCGCACCAACAAGAACAGGAGATAGGTCAAACCGATCGCCGCTGGAGCGAGGAGATAGGGAGCCTTGGCGTGGAAATAGCGATCGTCGGTTTTGAGGTTCAGCAACATCAGGACGAACAGATAGAGGACCAAAATGGCGCCCGCGTAGACGATCACTTGGACCGCCCACAAAAATTCGGCGTTCAGCATGACGAAGAGGCCTGAGACGTGAAGGAGCAGGGCCAGGAGTGCCAGACCGCATTGCACCGGATTCTTCAGCGCGACGGTCAGAATGCCGGCGACAATACTCACCACTGCAAAATACGCAAAAAACACGAAGGCCATAACGGTACGATTCAGCTCAAATGTTTGGGTTGTGACTGTGTGGGTTTGAGAACCGACTGCGGAAAGTAATAACGATACTCCCGGCTCTCGTCCGAATTCTTCTCTTGGTTATGGACGTACAGATATTTTTTGGCGTCTTCAAGGTGGCGTTCGCCGATCTCGTAGAGCCGTTTCTTGTCGAAGAGGAGGGTGCGCTTATCGTGGGTGGAGTATTCATACATTTTGGTCATCGCCAGCGCGTTGACGGGGCAGGCCTCCACGCAGTAGCCGCAAAACACGCACTTGGTGATGTCGATATAGAACTCGCTGGCAAACCGCTGCAAGGGACGTTCAGGGTCTTCCTGACTGATGACTTTAATGCAACGGGACGGACAGGCCGCTTCACAGAGGTCGCAACCCACGCAGCGGTCCCTGCCGTCTCCGTAGCGAAGCAGCCCTAATGCGCCGCGGTGACCGTCGGGGATCGTGCGTTGTTCGCGCGGGTATTGGAAGGTGATGGGGCGATGGAACATGTGCTTGAAGGTCACCTTCATGGCGTCCCAAATTTCATAGAACAACGCCGCGTGCAGAATTTTCTTGGTCAAGGCCCCGACACTCATTCCCACCACCTCTGACGACATCTAAAAGACGGACGAGCTTACTCTTACGCACCAACCTTTTCAATCGTGACACGCGTAGATTTGAAGTACGGCACTCCCGTCACTGCATCCACCTCCACGGTCATCAAGTCCTTCACAGCCGGCTCATTAAAATGCTCGGGGAAGAAGCACGATCCGGGTTGGATATCGGGATCGGCTTTGACGCCGGCTTGTATGGAACCCTGCCGCGAGGTGAGGCGAATGGTGGATTGGTCGTTCAGCCCGAGCCGTTCCACGTCGGCTGGATTCATTCGTATACGCCCGTTGTTCGGTTCGATATTGATGAGCCCCGATGCACGCGTGGACATTTTCCCGGAGTGATAAAGCACTTGTCCGGTTAGTAAGGTAAAGGGCTGCGTGTTGCCGTTCGACGTCGATTGTGCCGTCTGGCGGTGATACCGGCTCGCGACTTCAGCCGCGTAGCCGTTCGACAAATAAGCGTCGGCGGACGGCGAGACGCGGCGAGGCTGGCCGAGATTGTAGTAACCCGGTAGCAGCTTCATGATTTCATTCTGCACGTCTTGCGGCGATTCATAGGTCCAGTCGTATCCCAAACCGTTAGCCAATGCGGTCATGATATGCCAGTCCGGCAGGCTTTCCCCGACCTGATCCACTGCCTGGCGCACACGGAGCACTTTGCCCTCCAGATTGGTGAAGGTGCCGTCCTTTTCCGCGTAGGTGGCAGCCGGGAGGACGACATGCGCCATTCGCCCGGTCTCTGTGAGGAAGGGGTCTTGAACGATGAGCAGTTGGAGCTGTTCGAGCGTCCCCTTCACATCCATGGAGGCGGGCAAAGTGGCCAGGGGATTCTCTCCGATGACATACAACGCCTTGATTTGGCCGTTTCGAATACGGGCGAGAATCTCCAGAAAATTGGCGCCGCTCCCGCTGGCAGGAAGAGTTGCGTCCCAGGCTTTCCCGAAGCGTTCCCTCGCTCCTGGATCATCGAATCGTGCCTGCCCGGGGAGGAATTCCGGCGCGACGCCCATATCCACTGCGCCCTGTTCATTGATTTCTTCTGTGACCGTGGTCACGCCGCATCCTGGTTGACCTAACTTGCCCGTCACCCAGGCGAGATCAATCAGCTTGAGAACATTCTGATAACCGTTCGGCTGCCGGACGATGCCTTCGGCACACAACGCAATGGCGCGCGGGGCTTCGGCAAAAATCGCGGCGATTTCCAGGATCTGCTCGACTGCAATGCCGGTCTGTGCGGAGACCTGTTCGAGGGAGACCTGTGCCAGGGCTTGCTTCAATGCGGAAAAGGCCTGCGGATGCCGTGTGGTGCTGGCTTCATCGATCAGGTCCTGTTCGATCACCGACTTCACCAGCCCGTCGATCAAGAACGATTCGCTGCCTGGCTTGACCACAAGCGGATGCGAAGCTAGTTGCGCGATGTTGGTATTGGCCGAGTCGACGACGATGACCTGGGAGTGATACACGCGGATGGCTTCCTTGATGCGGACAGCCGTCAGCGGGTTAGTTTCCGTGATATTCGAGCCGATGACCAAGATGGCGTTGGCTTTGGTCAAATCTTCCCAGTCGTTGAGCGGACGGCCGACGCCGACCGCATGCCGGACGGCATGAACATAGTTGAGGTGGCCGTAGCGGGCACTGCTGTCGAGCTGGTTGGTTCTTAGGCCGGCGCGCATGAGTTTCTGGAACAGATACAATTCCTCGTTCGTGCAGCGCGCGGTAATCAGTCCGGCGATCGACTCCGGTCCGTGCTTCCGATGAATGTCGGACAATCGATCGATCACAGTCTGCATGGTGTCGAGCCACGGCGTTTCCGTCAGCGTCTCGCCCGTGCGGACGAGGGGCTGCCGAAGGCGTTGTTCGCTGTCGATGTACTGAAACCCAAACCGGCCGCGAACGCAGAGTCCCCCGTGTCCCTTGGCAGTTTCAGTCCGGTCGCCCCACTTATTTTTCCAGGAGAGCGGCGAGGTGACGCGGACGACTTCGGTATCTTTGGTTTCGAGATGCATCTGGCAGCCATCGCCACAATAGTTGCAGGTGGTGGTGGTTTTTTTCATCTGCCAGGGCTTGTACAGGTACTTGGAATATTTGTTCGTGATCGCGCCGACCGGACAGACAGCCAGGCAGTCTCCGCAGAATTCACAGGCAAGGGGTTGGTCCCCTTTCGCCACGACCTGGTTGAATCCGCCCTTCTTCATGAATTGCAACGCATCGATCATCAGCACATCTTTGCAGACGTTGATGCATTCCGCGCAGGCGATGCAGCGATTCATGTTGAAGTCGAGTACGAGACTCCGCGTGTCTTCAGGAATGAACTTTTGCTTCGCATTGGCGAGGTTGGTCACGCCATGCTGGAAGGCCATGTCCTGGAGCTCGCAATGCCCGTCTGCGTCGCAGACGGGGCAGTCCAGCGGGTGAACCGAGAGATGTTTTTCGACGGCTTTCTTTCGTGCCGCGAAAAGGTCGTCGCCGTCAGTGCGGATCACCATACCGGCTGCCGCCTTGGCAGTGCAGGAACGGACCGGGGCCTTCTTGCCTTCCTGCATGACCAGGCACATACCGCAGGATCCGAAGGGATCGAAGGTATAGTGATAGCACATGGCAGGAATAATCTTGCCCGTGCTGGCAATGACATCGTACAGCGAGACGCCGTCTTTGGCCGATACCGTCCGTCCGTCGATCGACAGTTCGATCGTGGCCGCTTCGACATCTGGATTGGTTGCTGGTTTCAAACCCATGAAGTTACCTCAAGTCAAAAGCGATGGGGCGAAAGAATGAATCAGCGCCGCTCACTTTTTCCTTTGTGCTGTATCGGTCTTCATCGATCGCATTCCCCCATGACGATATCGTACGTGCCGAAGATCGTCACGGCGTCCGCGATCATGTAGCCTTTCGACATATGATCGAATGCGCCCATATGGATAAACGACGGGGCGCGGATTTTCAGCCGGTATGGCTTCCCGCCACCCGTGCTGACGATGTAGAAACCCAATTCGCCTTTATGCGCTTCGGTCCCGCAGTAGATTTCTCCGGGAGGCGCGTTAAACCCTTGCGAGAAGAGTTTGAACTGCTGAATCATGGACTCCAGGTTCGTGAACACGCGTTCTTTCGGAGGCAGAGTCACACTGGGCACGTCCGCCATGATCGGACCGTCCTGGATCTGCTCAAGGCACTGGCGGATGATCTTGACACTTTCGTAGATCTCTTGCACGCGGATCCAGTACCGGTCATAGGTGTCGCCGTTCTTGCCGACCGGGACGCTGAATTCACACTTGGGATAGGCGGAGTATGGCTCGTATTTACGAAGATCGTAATCCACGCCTGAGCCTCGTAACGTCGGTCCGCTCAAGCCAAAGCTCAGTGCATCTTCGGCCGAAATCACGGCCACGCCTTTGGTGCGCGCCAGCCAGATGCGGTTCTTCTCCAGGAAGATCACGTACTCATCGATCTTCGGAGGGAAATAGTCGAGGAACTGGTTCAGCTTGGCGAACAGGGACGGTGTGAAATCGCGCTCGACGCCGCCGATACGGTACCAGCTTGTCGTGAGGCGAGCGCCGCACAGTTCATCAAACCAATCGAGCAGAATTTCACGGTCCCGGAAGCAATAGAAGAAGACCGTCATCGCCCCGATGTCGAGGGCCTGCGTGCCGAGCCAGAACTGGTGGCCGATAATGCGCTGGATTTCCGCGACGATCGTGCGCAGGTACTCGGCGCGGTCCGGCACGGTGATGTTCATTAGCTTTTCGACGGCGCGGCAATACGCGAAGTTGTTGTACATCGCACACACATAATCGAGGCGGTCGGTGTGCGGAATGAACTGATGATACGTGCCTTCTTCAGCCAGCTTTTCTACACCGCGGTGGAGAAAGCCCATCACCGGGGTGGACTTGACCAACCGCTCGCCTTCCAGCTCGAGGATGACTTTCAGCACGCCGTGCGTGCTGGGGTGCTGCGGCCCCATATTGAGGAGCAGCTCTTCCGTTCGCAGGGTTGGAAGCGTCGCGTCTTCCGGATGTTCCGGGTCGACTTTATAGACTGTAGTTCGTTGATCTTCGAACTGTGCCATGATCGTTTAGTGGTCCAACATCGCCGCCCTACTGGGCTGGTTCATCCAAAAATTCAAACGTATCGCGCCATCCTTTCCCGCGGAGCGGGAAGTCTTTGCGCAAGGGGTAGCCTTCTTCGTACTCGTCGGGCATCAAAATGCGGCGAAGGTCGGGATGGTTCCGAAACCGGATACCCATCATGTCGTACACTTCGCGTTCCATGAAATCGGCCCCCTTCCAGATGTCGGTCAGGGAATCCACGATGCAGTCCGACTCGGGAACCCGAGTTTTCAGACGAATACGCTGCCGGGTTCGAATCGAGTAGATCTCATAGACCACTTCGAAACGTTCCTCGTCATCCGGCCAATCGACCGAACTCACATGGACGATGTAGTCGAATCTCATGGCCGGGTCGTCCCGCAAGAACTTGCCGATGTCGTGCAAGGCCTCACGCTTGACGGTGACGGCAACATCCCCGCGCCACTCCACCACCTTGGTGCAGGCGCCCGGAAAGGTGTCTTCGATGCGTTTGGACAGTTGACTCATGCTGTTCGTTTCCGCCCGTCAGACCTTCAGCGCGTCTTTCACTTCTTTCGGCTGCGTGAGGAACACACGCTTTTGCATGATGCGCTCTTGCAGTTTCAGAATGCCATCGAATAAGGCCTCCGGAGTCGGGGGGCACCCCGGCACATAAATATCGACCGGCACAAATCGATCCACTCCCTGCACCACGCTGTAACTGTCGTAAATGTTTCCGGATGTTGCGCACGATCCCATGGCAATCACGTACTTCGGTTCCGGCATTTGGTCATAAATCTTGCGAATAACCGGGGCCATGCGACGGCAGACGGTTCCGGCCACGATCATGAGGTCGGATTGGCGGGGGGAGGCCCGAAACACCCCGGCACCATATCGATCCATGTCGTAACGGGACGAAACGGCGGCGATCATTTCAATGGCGCAGCAGGCCAGTCCGAAGGTCATTGGCCACAAGGACCCCTTTCTGGCCCAATTCACGGCTTTTTCAACCGTCAAGGTGATGACGTCGGGAGTCCCGTCTTTGTCGTGGCCTCCCAGTTGAATTAATCCCATTCCAAAGCTCCTTTTCGCCACGCGTAAACATAGGCGACGAGGAAAAGTCCGATGAAAATCAGCATTTCTACAAGACCGGTCAGCCCAATTTTGTTGAAAACAATTGCCCATGGATACAGAAAGATGACTTCCACATCGAAAATGACGAACAGCATGGCAAAGATGTAGTAGCGAACAGGGAATGGCATCCGGGCATCGGAAAACGGTTCAGATCCGCACTCATAAGTGGAGAGTTTTTCCGGTTCCGGGTACTTCGGCTGAACGAAGTAGCTGATCAGCAAGGTGCCCGCGCCGAATGCCAGTGCGACGAACACGAACACCAGGATGGGAAAATATCGACTTAGGTACTCTAAGAGGAGCTCGGAACCGGCCATTGGCTCGAACCTTAACGGGTTTGAGGGCTTATAGGGCTAATTAGGAGGTCGGAATCTTAGCCCCTGCCTATTTTTAATAGCAAGCGCACAAAGGACCTAGGCATCTAGTCCCGAAAGTCCTAGAATGTGAATACTGTCCAGCAGTTAGGAGTTCGCTAGATTATGGTCAGGAGCTGGGATCGTTTGTCTTTTTCCTGGGCAGGGTCGAGGTGGTGTCGGAGGGCGAGTGGTGATTGGCAGTGCCTGTTTTCATCTTCTCGGCCGGGGTTCTCAAGGCGCTCGGCGGGGAATCGGCGGTGATATCCCATTCCGACTCCATCGGCGTGGCAGTTTGAACCTTCAATCTGCGGGGCATTTGAGTGTTGATGCGCCGCTTCTCTGTTCCCACACCATACCTCAGCTATTCAGACGCCGTGCTCTCGATGCCTGCCGAATCGTCACTTCGGTGCGAGGCTCACGATAGCACCCGTGGAGACCTGAAGCAAACCGTCCAGCGCCGTCCCGTTTCTTGACAAGCCCCTGCTCTTTGCTAAGGTTGCTACAGATAACCCTTCTAGGTGTGATCAATATGAGGACATTACCCATGCGCGCCAGCCTGATCATCCTGTCTTGCAGTCTCGCAGCTGTGACGGCCCTCCCTGTTCATGCTCAGAACGCTCAAAGTGTTCGCCTGGGGGAAGCCGCCCTCACGTATGCCGCCGGTTCGATTCGACAGGAGATGCCGATTGACGGGGTGATCAATGTGATATCCGGAGATAATCAGCTTTCCGGAAACCGGATGATGTTGGGCTGGTCCGGGACCGATACTCTCTACCTCAAATTGAAGAATCCCGGTGATGCGGTGCTCGGTGACCTGTACACCGTGTACCGGCGCTCGCGCAAAGTGTTTCACCCCATGACCAAGCAGTACATGGGCTATATCATCAATAGAGTGGGGGTGGTGAAAGTCATTCAGATAGACGCGGTGCTGGTTGGCGTCCAGGTTGTTCGGTCCTATGGTCCCCTCTCCCCTGGCGATCCGGTCATGCGGTTTACGCCGCCTTCAGCAGAAGAAGTCGTCGAGACCGTGGCAGACGCGGGTGAGATCGATGCCATGATCGTGGAGTTGCAGGCCGACAAACATATGTCGCTCGTGTCGCAGGGAAACCTGGTGTATCTCGATAAGGGAACGGACGACGGTCTCCATCCGGGGCGTCAGATGGAAGTCTTCCGCACTGGCGGCGGGCTTCCCGAGCGGAAAATCGGGGAAGTGAAGATCCTTTCCGCGGAACCGCGCACGGCCACCGCGTTGTTGTCCAAGGCGACGGCACGCGCTCTGATCGGTGACCGCGTTCGCCCCAAGCACGCGTCGCCTGTTGAGGTCGTGCAATATGAGAACGGGGACTCGGATGTTCCGGCTGCGACGGTCCAACCGGTGCTGAACGCCAGGACGGACAGCGCTGCCGCGATGCCGAGCGAGTCCCATTCGATGAGCAAACCCAGGGTCGAGCGCGCTCATGGAAGCACCAGGATCAATCTCGATGATCTGGCAGATCAGTTGGAATATGAATCCGGTGAGGTGAAAGTGAAACCTGCCGGCGTACCCATTCTGGAACAATTGGCGGAGTATTTGAGGACTGCTGCGGTCTCTCAGCAAGTGCGCGTGGAAGGTCACTCCGACAATATGGAGATAGGGCCGTCGCTCAAAGGAGTATTCCCAACCAATTGGGAGCTGTCAAAGGCCCGTGCCGCCGAGGTCGTGCGGTATCTGATCGAGAAGGGCGGCATGGATTCAGCGAAGTTGTCTGCTGTGGGGTATGGAGCGAGCCGTCCTGTCGCCGGCAATGGGACCGAGGAGGGCCGCAAAAAGAACCGCCGCATCGAGGTTGTGCTCGATTCGCCGGAGGAGGGGCCCCAGGCCCAGTCCGCGAAGGCGCCGCTGAGTGAGAGCGCCCCGATCCCGGCGCAGTTTACGTATAACCAACTGGACGCGGCGCCGGCATCCACCCCAGTCGTGCCGCCCGCCTCAGCAACCCCGTTAGGATCGGCGTCGGTGGATGCACCGATCGCTCCCGCTCCCTCGGATGTCGCAGTGCCGGTTTCGCCTGTCGGCGGTGAAACGGCCTCGCCCCCACCCGGTTCGTAATGAGTGACGGCGACCGGTCTCTTCCGAGAAGGCCCGTCGCCACAGGTGTGTTGATCCTCCCCCCTGGCCGATAGACTCTCGCTTCCAGTACGGCGTCCCGTCAGCGCCCTTCTCGCAAGGACTGTGATTGTTGCTCTCATCCGGTGTTGTTAGAATGCCGCATGTTCGATCACCGTTCGTCTGCAACTCCACCGGTGGCTCCTGGGCCTCCCCTTACATATGCCGATGTGGTGCTGCCGCGCCGCCTTCACCGGCCTTTTACCTATGTGATCCCGTCTTCACTCAAGGGGCAGGTCGCAATCGGGCAATCAGTGATCGTGCCGTTTGGGTCCCAGGACCTTCACGGTCTTGTCACGGCGGTGTATGACCGCCTTCCGCTCGGCGCTCCCGAGCAGGGGCTAAAAGCCGTCCGCTGCCTTGCCCCAGCGTCTCCAGACCACCTGCTCACCTCCAGTCAAATCGATCTCAGCCGGTGGGTAGCCGACCGGTATGCCGCACCGTGGGGGCAATGCATCAAGCTTGTGGCGCCTTGTGTCGATCAGGTCGATCGGCGGCCATCACGGTATCGGCCAACAGAGCAGGGCATGGACAATTCGTCGTTGCCTGAGGGCTTGGGAGAAGTGGAAACTCAGGTACTCTCGCGCCTTCGTCGTCGTCCCAAGGGCATTACAGAGGGTACCCTGGCACAGGGCGACAAGTCCCATGTCATGCGCGCGTTGCAGATACTGATTCGAAGAGGGCTCGTGGTGCGCTGCGAAAATGCGGTTGTCCCAAGGGCGGCTCAAGCCAAAAAACCCCCCTCTCCGGGGGCGGAGCAGGCGGTTTTTGCGAGATTGACAGTTGATGACTTACCGCCACCACTGGAGGCGGTAGCGTGGCCTGATACCGTTGGCCGGGCGCTTTCGCAGGGCGCATACGGCTCGTTTCTGGTTCAGGGGGCTCGGGCCACCAGACTCTGGTGTCTTGTGCAGGCAGCCCGGGCCGCTATCCGTCGTGGGCGGCGTGTGTTGGTCGTCACGGGTGACGTCGAGAATGCCGGTCGATTGGCCGATGCCCTGGCGGCAGCGGGAGAACGGCCGTTGCTCCTGCACAGCGGTCTTTCGGCACGGGAACGCGCAACAGTGTGGCAATCGGTACAGGATTCGTCGGCCACGATCCTGGTCGGCACCCGCATGGCGGTGTTCGCGCCCATCGATCGATTGGGATTGGTGTGGGTGGAAGGTGAGGACGATGCGTCCCTTAAGGAGGAGCAATCGCCCCGGTACCATGCGCGGGAGGTGGCACGGCGGCGGGCCTTCTGCGATCGAGCCCTGTTGGTGCTGGCCTCGAGCCATCCGTCGCTTGAGAGTTGGTCGGCGGTTCAGCAAGGGGAGATGACCGCCTGTGTCTACCGAGACCCTGCAGGTTCTCCGAGGGTGCAGGTCATCGATGTGAGGGAGTACTCCAGGGAGACCCCGGCGGGAACCTTGTTATCGCCGCCGCTCTATGAGGGCATTCAGGAAGCCCTGCGGCAGAACGCACTGGCGATTCTCTATCTGAACCGCAAAGGATTTGCGAGCGTCTTGCATTGCGGGGATTGTGGCGCGATGCCGCAGTGCGATGCGTGTAGCGTGGCATTGACGTTTTTCCGGCGCAGTAATCATGTGCGGTGCCATTATTGCGGGCGAACGAAACCCGTGCCGGATCATTGCACTCGGTGCCAATCGCTCAAGTTGGAGCCGGTTGGGTCAGGTACGGAGCGTATCGAGGAGGCCGTACGGCGAAAGTTCCCTCTGGCGCGGGTGGGCCGTATGGATGGTGAGACGATTCGCCGCCCTGCTGATGCACGGGCGTTCAGTCGGCTGCTTGCCGCCGGTGAATTGGACATCGTGATCGGCACGCAGATGTTGTTCCGGTTTGGCCTTCAGGCACGGGCGGCGTTTGTCGGGGTTCCGGATGCGGATGCCGGTCTTCACGTGCCGGACTTTCGCTCGGCGGAACGGATGTACCATGGCTTGGTGGATGCCGTGGAGTTAGCTCTGCCCGCTCATGCCGGAGGCGTGGTGATGATCCAGACCCGGTTAACGGATCATCATGCGATTATGGCGGTGGCCGCTGGTGACGATTCCGTGTTTCTTCAGCAGGAGCAGGCTTTTCGACAAATGCTTCAGTACCCGCCTCTGACGTCGCTTGTGAGGTTGGATGTGTCCGGGACGCTGGAACCGGTGGTCGCCCAAGCCGCCGGTCGCTGGGCGGCGTTGTTACGGGCGGAGGTGGTGAGTGTCGGAAATCGGGGGACCAATGCCGGCGACGGTTCGCCTCTGCCGCAGCGTTCCACTGGTTTTAGTGGAGAGACGAGCAGCATCGTTATCCTGGGACCGTCTCCGGCACCGCATGCCATGGCGCGAGGTCGCTATTGTTGGCAGATTCTGGTCAAGTCCCTGTCTCTTGAAGCAGGCAAAGAAATAGTCGTGCGGACCCGTGAAGTGCTCGATCGGGAATCACGACGAGGTGGCCTCCGGTTCGATATCGATGTCGATCCGGTTGCCATGGCGTGACGAGAGTCAGCGCCTGGCCCGTTTCTTCTTGCTCCGTGCCGGGACCGGCCCGTTTCCGGGCGGTGGTGCCGGCGGGGCGTTCTGTTCGCGTATACGCTTGAATAGTCCAAACGCGAAGGTGATCCAGAACACCGATGTGAACAGTCCGAACAGCACGGCGTTCAGAATCGTTTCCATCTGCTCCTCGGTCGGCTGACTTCCTCCCATCCTCATTCGAATCATGGTCACAATCGGCCAGGTCATGCTTTCGATACCGAGGCCCATGGTGGTCCAGGCCCAGACGGCCGCGATGCTGCGTCCCTGCCACCAGAGAAAGGCAGTCGATGCGGTGGCGACGAGCAGGGCCCAGGCGGTCGCCGCCTGCTCCCACATGACGAAAACCCCGATTGCGACGACGATGCCGCCGAATACCGCGTGTAGCTGCGGAGTCCACCACGTCTTCATGATCACATCTTTCTTGTATGCTTGTATGTATGAAGGGGACCGGAAAGCGGGCGCTAGTGTGCGGATCGACGTGCCGGAAGTCAATGTGACAGTGGGGCGGTATGACGAACGGACCAGATGAGGCAGGCGTCGGTCAGCCGGCGATCTCGGCTTGAACCGCATCCAGGAGCTGTTGCATGTCGAAGGGTTTCTGGAGCGTGCGGCGCGCGCCCAGCATACGGGCCACATCGAGGAAGTTTAAGATGCCGATCATGTCGCTTCCGCCGGTGATCGCCATAATCCTGGCCTCGGGAAATTCGCGACGGAGCGTCAAAATGCTCTCAAGGCCGTCCTGGTCCGGCATCAGGATGTCCATAATCACGAGATCGGCCGGGGATTGGCGATAGTGGGACAGCCCTGCTTTGCCGTCGGCCGCTTCGCGGACATGATAGCCTGCCTGTTCCAGCGTGCTGCGAATCAGTCGGCGAATCGCTTCTTCATCATCCACGATCAGGACCGAGGGCATAACATTCCTCATAGGAGTATTCGTGTTCGAGTGTCTGGGTATTGGGTTGCGGCTCTCAGGAGACGGCCGGTGGCGGCTTTCCGGCACCGTTTAGCTACTACAGTGAATTTACCGCTCTTTGTCATGCTCGGCAAGAAGTTCCTTCGCTTCCGCGAGGGGTGCGGTGCGCTCGCGGCTCGGTTCCTGAACCACTGTCTGAGAGGGCTGAAGCATTGCGGGCAGATAGACCTCGATGGTGGTGCCCTGGCCGGCTGTGCTGGTAGCGCGGAGTGTTCCGCCATGCTCGCTCACGATTCGCTGCAACTCCACGAGACCCGCTCCTGCTTTGCTTCCCGTCGAGGGGGGTGCGAAAAGCGGATAGATGATCGGCGCCCGGATGTCAGGGGGAATGCCTTTACCGGTATCCGAGATCATGAGGCGCACATACTGACCTGGTGGGAGTGGAAGGTCGTGACCGGTCATCGAAGCGTCAAGACCCATATTGTCGAGGCGGACCTCCAAGACCCCGCCGCTGATCGTCATGGCCTGTTGAGACCGTGCCAGCAGGTTCAGGCAGAGTTCATGGATCTGGGTTGGGTCGGCAAGCACGGGGTTGGTTGCGCCGGGAATCCATTCGCGGAGGCTGATGGACTCCGGCAATTTCATCTTCAGGACTCGCAGTGTTTCTTTGAGGAGGATATCCAGGGAGAGCGGCTGTTTCGCGCCGTCCGTCTGTCGACCGACCATGAGCATTTGTGTGACGAGATCACGAGCCCGTTTCGACGCGAGGACTACCTGCTGGATGTGGCCATGGACGCGACTGTCCGGCACGAGTGACGGGAGCGCCAAGTCCGAGAACCCCATGATGGCAGTCAGGCAATTGTTAAATTCATGGGCGATGCCGCCGGCCAGCGTCGCCACGGTCGCCATTTTTTTTGCCCGATGCAGTTGCCCGGCGATGACCTTCCGTTCGGTGATATGGGTGCCCAGAATTTGGATGGCTGGATGTCCATCGAAGATGACCGGGGCCGCTGTCAATTCGACATCAATGACCGTTCCGTCAGGTCGTACCAATTGTCGCTCGACTGAGGGGCTGGGCGCCGCTTCCGCCAGGGGGAGATCGTGGAGAAACTCTTTCGGGAAGAAATCCCACAGCGGGCGGCCCTCGATGGGGTGTGCGGTCGCGAGTCCGAAAAGCCGGGCACCGGCTTCATTGATGAACAGGATGGCATTGTCCGCATGGACGAGGATTGCATGGGGCGACTGTTGCGCCAGCGTCCGGTAGCGCTCCTCGCTTGCGTGCAGGGCGTCCAGTGCCAGTTGTCTGGGGGTAATGTCGCGCACGATGCCGACGTAACCGCCGGAGGGTCCTCCGCCGCTGCGCAATGGGAAGGCTTCCGCCATGACCCAGCGCAGCGAGCCGTCCGGCCGCCGGAAGCGAAACTCGCGTGAAAAGCTGCGCTCGGCGTTGGTGGCCCCAGACCATTCGCTGCAGATTGGGTCATGGTCTTCGGGTGCCAGCGCATTGCGCCAGCATTCCCCGGGCGTCGGTGCGACGGGAAGTCCGGCGATGCGGCGCAGCCGCTCGTTCAGGTACAGCGTGCGGCCTTCGGGGTCCGACAGAAAGATGCCGATGGATGCTTGACCGGACAGGGTTCGGACAAGGGCCTCAACGGTGCTGAAATCTCCCGGCGGCGGGAGGGCCGTTGTCACGTCTTGCGCAGTCACAGGTGCCTCCTTCGTCTGGTATGAGCGGGCTGCATTCTCAGTGGACGTTCCCTCACCATGCGTGGATGCGAGAGGGTTGGCGGGACTGCTTCGGCGGAACGTTCATTTGGTATGACGTGTCGCACTCACCATCCAGTGAATAGGCTTGCACGCCGCACATCATAGCATCAAGCCGGAGTAGGCGGTTAGAGATGATTGATAATTGGGAATGTAATTGGGCCCTAGTGGAATAGGGCCGTTTATCTGTGGCAGAGGAGTCACCGCAGAGCCGTCGATCCTGGCTGGTGGCTGCGCAACGAGCCGGATGGCGTAGGTGCTGCGGGGTGCACGCTGCCGGAGAGAAGAGGCGCCTGAAGGAGGATGGTGCTGAAGGGAACGTGCCGTATTTGCGGCGAGTCGCTGATGGGCCGTGAGTTCGTCAGACGACGGTTGAGTTTGGTGCCGAAGGCGGGACTTGAACCCGCACGGCTTGCGCCACACGCCCCTCAAACGTGCGTGTCTGCCATTCCACCACTTCGGCAACCGAGAGTCTCTCCGTCGAAACATGAAGCGAGGTACACACAAGCTAGACGGCGGTGAACCGCGCATTCTCGCTACGCCGGTGCCAGGCCTCAGAGGAAGCGCATTATAGAAGTGGTCCAAAATGCTTGTCAATCAACTAGTTGTCCAGTAGAATTCACGCGTGCTGCGCGGACCTGCCGCAGATCCTTCCTCATCACAGCGATCAGCAGGCCAACAATCGAGATGACGCCTCTCTCAGTCTCACATATTTCGGGCACCAGTCGGCAGACTGACATTGCCGCGTTGTTTGATGTCGACAATACCTTGCTCCCCGGTCAGGCGAGCGAAGTCCGTTTTTTTCGCTTTCTCTGGAAGCGGGGTCTTGTCGGGTGGCGCGAGCTGCGGGACAGTGTCGGCTGGGTGCTTCGCAATGCGCCTCCGGTGTCATTGCACCCCCTGCGGGAACGGAAGCTTTATCTGGCCGGGAAGGCTGCGGCAGAGGTTGAGTCACTGGCTGAGGAGTTCTGTCGTGCCGAGCTGTTTCCGCGTCTTTCGGCGCAAGGGCTTGCTCGCATGGACGAACATCGTCGGGCGGGGCACCATATCGTGCTGGTGACCGGATCCCTCGACTTCCTCATTGCTCCGTTGGCCACCTTGCTGGAGGTCCCCACCTTGCTGGCCGCGAAACTGGAACGGCAACAGCGTCGTTTTACAGGCCAGGTCTGTGCCCCCCTTCCCTATGGGCCCGGCAAGCGCGCATTGATCGCCCGGCTGACACAGGAATCCCGCATTGATCTGACGCAGTCGTTTGCCTATGGCGATAGTCCCGGCGATGTGGAGTTGCTGGAAATGGTGGGGCATCCATTGGTTGTGAATCCGATTCGTGGAATGGATCGCATTGCGCGACGCAATGGATGGCCGGTGACGACATGGAAATGAGTCCCCCGGTTCATCCATCAGTGCGCCGCTAAGCTGCTAAGTCAATCGGCGATGGTCAAGATTACCGAAATTTTCCACAGCATCCAGGGCGAGTCTACCTATGCCGGCCGTCCCTGCGTATTCGTCCGGTTGACCGGTTGTCCGCTGCGTTGCACCTGGTGCGACACGGCCTATGCTTTTTATGGCGGCCAGGACATGACAATTGACGATATTGTCGCTCAGGTCCGCGCGTTCGATTGTGATCTTGTGGAAGTGACCGGAGGAGAGCCGCTAAGCCAGCCGGCGTCTCTTCCGTTGTTGACTCGCCTGTGTGATGAGGGCTTCGAGGTGCTCGTGGAAACCAGTGGGGCCATCGATACCACGGGTGTGGACCGGCGGGTGCATGTGATTCTTGACGTGAAATGTCCCGGGAGCGGAATGACCGATCGCATGTGTTGGTCGAACCTCGACCGGCTCGCGCCTCAGGATGAAGTAAAATTCGTAATCAAGGATCGGGCGGACTATGAATGGGCGCGAGAGGTGGTGCATCGCCACGATCTTCCGGCGCGGTGCACGGTGCTCATGAGTCCGGTGTTCGGTGAAGTGGAGGTGCGGCATTTGGCAGAGTGGATGTTGGCCGACAAGTTGCCGGTGCGGTTTCAGTTGCAAATGCACAAATACATTTGGGCGCCGGATATGCGCGGCGTCTGAGGGGGCGAGGCCTTGAACACAGGCGGTCTGTGAACGGCAAGAACCAGGGGAGGATTGATGAAGAAGATCCAAGTTCACGCACAGGTCGGACGGGCAGAAAACGAGGCCTCCGAGGTTCTGGTGTTGCTCCACTGCGAGGGCAACGCCGATCTCACGCAAGAGGCTGCGGCCATCGATGCTCAACTCGGGGGGCAGCTTGCCACGTTGATTCAGCGCGGAGAATTCGAAGGGAAGCTCGGCGAAGGATTGCTGGTCCATACCCAGGGCAAGGCCAAGGCGAAACGGCTGTTGCTGGCAGGGTTGGGTAAGGAAAAAGATCTGCGCTTGGATGCGTTCCGTCAGGCGCTCGGCACTGCGGTCAAACGTGTCCGTCAGGCCAAAGTGACCTCCTTCGCCGTGGTGCTGCCGGCCGCCATGCTGGAGGAGATTCCCGTCCAGGATGTGGCGCAGGCCTTGGCGGAGGGCGCCATCCTCGGCAACTATCAATTTACCGCCTATCGTAGCCCCAATGGAACCAAGCCGATCGACGTCGAGCGTCTGACGATCTACACGTCACAAGCCTCGCTGCTCCCTCAAATCACCGAGGGAATCCGGCGCGGTGTGGCGACGGCTGAAGCGACGGTGCTGGTTCGCGACCTGTGCAACCATCCGGCCAACGTAATGACGCCGACGCGCATCGTGCGTGAAGCCAAGGCGGTGGCCAAAGAATCCGGTGTGCGCCTGAAGGTGCTCGAACAAAAGGATATGGAACAACTCGGCATGGGTGCCTTGCTGGGTGTGGCGCGTGGCAGCCACGAACCGCCGAAGTTCATCATCCTGGAATACAAAGGCGCCAAAGCGAAGAAGGGAGATCCTCCGGTGGTGCTGGTGGGAAAGACCATCACCTTTGACACCGGCGGCATTTCGCTGAAGCCGGCCGAGAACATGGAACATATGAAGGCCGATATGACGGGCGGCGCTGAAGTCCTGGCGACGATGCGAGCCGCAGCGCGGCTCAAGCTTCCTCTCCACCTCGTCAGCATTCTGCCCGTGGCTGAAAATATGCCGGGTGGGCGCGCGATGCGGCCGGGAGATATCGTGACGACCCTCTCCGGCAAGACCGTCGAAGTGCAGAATACCGATGCCGAGGGCCGGCTGATCCTGTCGGACGCCTTAGCCTACGCCACCCGCTACAAACCGGCGGTGTTGATCGATATCGCGACACTGACCGGTGCCTGCGTGGTGGCGCTCGGTCAATTTGCCATCGGGATGTTCGGCAACAACGATCAGCTGAAAGAGCATGTTCGGAACGCCGGTCAACGCGCCGGCGAGCGCGTGTGGGAGATGCCGTTGTGGGAGGAGTATTTCGAGCAGCTGCGCAGCGACGTGGCGGATATGCGGAATATCGGCGGCCGGGGCGGCGGGATGATCACCGCCGCCTTGTTCCTGAGCAAGTTTGTCGGCGATTGCCCATGGATCCATTTGGACATTGCGAGCACCGACTGGAGCGAACGGGAGCGAGCGTATCTGCCGAAGGGTCCGACCGGGATCGGCACACGCCTGCTCATTCAGTTTCTCCTGGACCGCACGTTGCCGTAGGCCCTGTCTTCGGTACGTGAACACAACGGGGGATCTGCCTGCTTCTCACCAGATCGTCGGAGTAGCGAGTGATGACATTACGCGAGCAGATCGGTCAGCTTTTTATGATGGGCTTCACCGGGACCACGGTCACCAAAGACCTGGCCTCGTTTCTGACAGCCTCCAAGCCGGGCGGCGTCATCTTTTTCCGCCGCAATCTCGAGTCGGTTCAGCAGATCGTCGATCTCACCAACGGGCTGCAGAAACTGTCGCCCGCTCAGCCGCTGCTGATCGCGATTGACCAGGAGGGCGGCCGGGTGTCCCGGCTGCCCGCCGAATTTACGATTTTCCCTCCCTGCGGGCAGCTGGGGCAGTGCAATTCCAGTGAGCTGGCCTACTCCGCTGCAGCCACCATTGCGAAAGAGTTGCGGGCGGTGGGGATCAACATGAACATGGCCCCGGTGTTGGATGTGAACAGCAATCCGGACAATCCCGTGATCGGTGACCGGGCATTCGGCGCCACCCCCGATCTTGTCGGCGAAATGGGGTTGGCGACCATCGGAGGGCTGCAGGACAATATGGTGGTGGCGTGCGGGAAACACTTTCCCGGCCATGGAGATACGGCGACCGATTCGCACAAAGAGCTTCCCGTCGTCGATGCGGGGATCCAGCGGTTGCGCGACACGGAGTTTCCTCCCTTTCAACAGGCCATTCGTCATGGCGTAGCCAGCTTGATGACCGCCCATGTGCTGTATCGGGCCTTGGATCCGGAGGCGCCGGCAACCCTGTCTTCAGCGGTGATCCAGCGCTTGCTGCGCGAGGAGTTTCGATATGAGGGCGTAGTCTTTACCGACGATCTGGAGATGCATGCCATTATCGATCACGACGGGATCGGCGAAGCGGCAGTCCGGTCGTTTGTGGCCGGATGCGATGTCCTGTTGATCTGCAAGGACCAGGACCGTGTCATGACCGCCATGCAAGCCATCGAGCGTGCGGTGAAAGATGGCAGGATCACTCAGGAGAGGCTGGGCCAGTCGCTGGCCCGAGTGGCGAAGCTCAAGGCACGGTACCTCCATCCCTACAAACCTGTCACGATTTCCGATGCGCGGTTGGTGGTCGGGTGCCGGTCGCACAAGGTGCTGCTCGACTCATGGCACAAAGCCTATGCACGCATACCCAAACCGACGTTCGTTGAGAGGGGCCAGGCGGCACCACCCCATGATTCTCCAGTGACGCACGTCTGATCGGCGTGCGCCCTGTTCCGCTCGCTTCTCACTCCAGGCATGGGGGAGTGAGTGTTCTTCTTCTGGTCAATTCATGGTGCCGGTCTGATTTTTTCTGCGCGACCCAGGCGCTCCATATACTGGGCTCGGCCGACGGAGTCTGCGCTGGCTTTTCCCCTGGCGATCTGATTCACTATCGGATCATGTAACGTGTCTCTTCTCTCCCTTTCATACCGAGGCGGCATGGCGATCAAAAAAGGTGACATTCTCGATGAGCGAAAACGCTTTCCCGATTCGTGCGGGCTCGTGGTCAAGGTGGCCGGCGGCGGCGAGGGATTCCAGAAGATCCTCTGCTGCGGGCATGAGCTGACTGAAGAAGATGTGGTGCCGGATCTCATCTCGTCGAGAGGCCGGAAGAAAGGCGAGTTGCTCCCCGGGGCCATGCTGGAAGAAAAGCGGCAGTTCCCCGACTCTTGCGGCCTGCGCCTGATGGTGATCGACGGAGGCGCCGGGTTTCAGGGGATCGACTGTTGTGGCCACACCATCACGGCCAAGGCGGTCAACGGTTTGAAATTCGGTCAACCGCGGGAGGACTTCCCCATGCCGACCGGTCAGGCAGGAACAGCGTGACGCCGCCGGTGACCCCTCCCGGGCCACTTGAGAAGTCTCGCCGGGCGACCATGCAGTGGTTGCTGGGATTCATGGATCACTTAGACCGGTTGGGCTATGTCGCGGCGGGATTCAGCTTGCTGGCCTTAGGCATGCTGATTTTTGTGCATGCCTGGTACGTCTTTTTCTTGCGGTCCAACGATGCCCTGCTGCTGCCTGCCGGACTCAAGTTGTTGAATGATTTGCTCCTCGTCATCATCCTGCTGGAATTGTTCCGGACGGTCGTGCGGTTTCTTCAGACCGAGGTGCTGGAATTGGAGCCCTATCTGGCGGTCGGCATCATCGCCTGCACGCGACGGGTGTTGACGGCCAGCGCGGAATTGTCCCATCAGCTTGAGGTGGTGACGCGAGAGGCGCGGCAGGAACTCTTCCAGCAGTATGTGATGGATGTCGGCCTCAACGTGACTGTTATCATTGTCCTCATCCTGGGTGTGTACCTGCTGCGCATGCGTCCTACGAGAGAGCGCCCCGTTACGACTTAATCGATTCTGGACCAAATAGCAGGGGGGTGATAGGTCCATCCCTGTCAAGCCATCTGAAAATCTTACCGAAGCCCGAGTCGTTGCGTCATCAGAAA
>ERZ1292633.93-Hain-H41-02um-R1-93-length-123058-cov-8_pt1 | contig 123058 bp, 99 predicted proteins | sample MGYA00564406_ERZ1292633 | MGnify/ENA primary metagenome ERZ1292633 (study PRJEB36523, sample SAMEA6512639) | groundwater metagenome | collected 2019-01-08 | study: AquaDiva: Metagenomics assemblies of 32 groundwater samples
ACTGACCGACACCCGCCTGTCCACACCCTCGTCTGCCGTGGGTGCCGCCTTGTCCAGCAGCACCTACATCAAACCGGCCTTGAGCGGCTTCACCGCAGGCACGACCAAACTGAACTTCAGCATCAAGGTCGATGGTTCCACCCTGCCACAAAACATCAGCTACACCATGACGGCAGCCGATGAAGACCCCGAAGTGCTGGCGCGCAACCTGGAAGTCAAGATCAACAACCAACTGGGCGTGCTGAGCACCGATCCACGCCATGGCATCTCCGTCGATTTCGATCCCGAAACCGCCAAATTTTCGATCGCTTCCGGCACCACCGGTGACGAATCCAGCATCGAAGTCAGCGCCTTTCAGCGCCAAACATCCAACATCACACTGAGCGGCAGCTTTGCCGTGGGCGACACGGTGTCGGCCAGCATCGATGGCTCCCAATACACCTACACCGTCAAGGCAGACAACACCGCCGCCGACGTGGCCGCAGGTCTGGCCGCCGCGTTCAACACGGGCAACGCCAGCGTGACCGCTGCGGCCAACAGTGCTGGCGTGCTGACCTTCACCGGCGGCGCAGACGGCGCGGCTTTCACCCCCACAGTCACCCTGTCGGCCAGCAACACCGGCACCGGCGCAGCCTCCAGCGTGACCACCAGCGCCGGCAGCACCACCGCAGACAGTGGCGCGCTCAATTTCCTGGGCTTGGAGAGTGGTCTGAGCACCTTGAAAGTGGCCGCCTCCTCCTCCGAGGCAGTTCGCGGCAAAGCCAGCGAACCGGCCAAGATGAACGGGGACACCATGACCATCAACACCACCAAAAACGTGGCCGTGGCGTCCTCCAACCAGAACTTTTTTGCCACGGTCGATGGCATTGCCAGCACCTTCACGGTGCCCGTCGGCTCCTACAGCATGGACAAGCTGGCCGAAGCCATCCAGAACCAGATCAACACCATCACCGACCCCGAAACAGGTCGCCAGGTCACAGGCGTCAAAGTGGCTTTTGACACCAAGACCAAGCAAATGACGTTCACGACCGGCACCACGGGCGACAACGCGTCCATCCAGGTCACGGGCTCGGCCGACTGGGGCCTGGCCAATACCGAGATGCAGTTTGGTGCGACCACCGACTGGGTCAAACTGTCCCACTACACAGAAAACGGTGCGCTGCAATACGTCAAGAACGGTGCGCAAACCGAAGACGCCTCCGAGCTGTCGACCAAAACCGAATGGTGGCCCGTGTACCTCGACCGTGGCGAGCTCAGCTTTGACCTGACCGGCAAACCCGTCTCACCCCTCTCTGCCATGCCTTTTGAAACTGCGTTCCTGGAAGGCGGCAAAGGGGCCTTGACCATGAAGATCGACTTCACCCAGTCGACCCAGTACTCCAGCGCCTTCGCCGTGCTGTCGCAATCGCAAGACGGTGCACCCGAAGGCGAATTGATGGGTCTGGACATTGGCGTGGACGGTCTGGTCAATGCCACGTATTCCAACGGCTCTCAGGTGTCGCTGGGCAAGATCGTGCTGGCCAACTTCTCCAGCCCGACCGGCTTGCGCCAAGTGGGTGACGCCAGCTACCTGGCATCGGCCACCTCCGGCAACGCCAAGATCGGCGAAGCCGGATCGGCCGGTTTCGGTTCGATCCGCGCCGGTGCCACCGAACGCGCCAACGTGGACTTGACGCAAGAGCTGGTGGACCTGATCACCGCACAGCGGAACTTCCAGGCCAACGCCAAAGCGATCGAAACCAGCAGCACGATGACCTCCGCGATCATCAACATCCGTTCTTGATGCGCTGACGCACCCCCATCTGAACCACTGAGAAAAACACCATGGACCGCCTTGTCTTCACCTCCAACGCCACCATCAAGGAGCAGGCCACCGCCCGCCAGGTGTTGGTCAATGAACTGGCCAACGTGTCCACGGTGGGTTTCAAAAGCAGCTACGACGTGGCGTTGCAATCGGTCAAGGCGGAAGGCCCGGGTTTTGATTCGCGCATCCAGGCGCAGGCCGTGGCCCGCGATTTGATTCGCATGGAACCCGGCCCCATCATGGCCACAGGCCGCCCATTGGACATTGCCCTGGCCGACAAGGCGGTGCTGGCCGTGCAGGCCTCCAACGGGGATATGGCTTTCACGCGCCGTGGCGACTTGAGAGTCAACGCCCAAGGGCAAATGGAAAACGGCTCTGGCCACCTGGTGTTGGGCGCTGGCGGCCCCATTGCCGTGCCCCCGGGCATGATGGTCACCATCAACCCCGATGGCACGGTGTACGCCCGAGACCCGGCCCAAACCGGCCCTGCGGCCTCGGTGTTCATCGACCAATTGCGACTGCGCGATGGCACCGACGTGAAGCTGGGGCGTCGCGCGGATGGTTTGTTCAAGGTGGACGGACAACCCGACGGCACCGACATCGCGGAGGGCAACATGCCCCCCAAACTGATTCCCCAGGCGCTGGAAGGCAGCAACGTCAGCGCCATTGAAGCCATGACCCGACTGATCGACCACTCGCGCAGCTTCGAAACCCAAATTCGCATCATCAAGGAAACCAAGGGACTCGACGAGTCCGGGTCCACCATGATGAAAAACGCTTGAAGAACTGACAGGAGAACACCATGGATGCATCAATGTGGATTGCCAAAACCGGCTTGGACGCGCAACAAACGCGCATGTCGGTTATCTCCAACAACTTGGCCAACGTCAACACCACGGGCTTCAAGCGCGACCGTGCGTCGTTCGAGGACATGCTCTACCAAAACCTGCGCCAACCCGGCGCCCAGGTCGGTGCCGACGCACAGGCGCCCACCGGCCTGATGCTGGGCACGGGTGTGCGCATCGTCTCGACAGAAAAGACCCATGCACAAGGCAGCCTGGTCACCACCAAGAACGCACTCGACCTAGCGGTTCAGGGGGAAGGCTTCTTCCAGATCGCCCAGGCCGACGGCACCGTGGCCTACTCCCGTGACGGGGCGTTCAAGCTGTCTTCCACAGGTCAATTGGTCACGGCCAACGGCGCGGCATTGCAGCCCGCCATCACCATCCCGCCCAACGTGTCCAGCATCACCGTGGGCCAGGACGGCACGGTCTCGGTCGAGGCCGCTGCAGGCGGCGGCACCCAGGTGCTGGGACAAATCCAGATTGCCCGCTTTGTGAACCCAGCCGGTCTGCAATCGATCGGTCAAAACCTGATGAAGGAAACCACGGCCAGCGGTGCACCCCAGGTCGGCCAGCCCGGCCTGGCCGGTGCCGGACAGCTCATGCAGGGCGCACTGGAAGCCTCCAACGTGAACGTGGTGGAAGAAATGGTCAACATGATCGAGACCCAGCGCGCTTATGAAATCAACTCCAAAGCCATCTCGGCCGTGGACGGCATGCTGCGCTTCCTGAACAACAACATGTAAGCGCACCATGAAAAAGACACCCATTTCATCTTGCGGCCTCTGGCTCTCTTTGGCCCTGGCATCGGTCTTGACCGGCTGCGCCTCGCCCAATGCGCCCATGGCCCACAGCCCCCAATTCACCCCCGTGTTGCCGGTCGCCATCGAAAAGCCCCGCATGGCCACAGGCGCCATCTACAACGGACGGCAAAGTGACAACTGGTTTGGCCGCGTGCGCGCCTACAACGTGGGCGATGTGATCACCGTCTTGCTCAACGAATCCACCCAGGCCGGTCGCACCCAAACAGGCAGCGTCAAACGCGCCGCCAAAAATGACGTGATTCCCTCCGCACTCAGCGCTCCTGGTGGCTTGAACGCCAAGCTGCAAGGCATGCGTCTGCCCAAAGTTTTGGGTCTCAACCCCCAAGGTATTTTCAATGGCGTGGACTTGAGCAAGGCCAACATCGAAAGCGTGGGCGGCGGTGAAGCCGACCAGCAAGCCAGCCTGACCGGTGACGTGTCCGTGACGGTGAGCGAAGTGCTGGCCAACGGCAACCTGATGGTGCGCGGCGAGAAACAACTGGCCTTGACTGAAGGCGCCGAGATCATCCAGGTCAGCGGCATCATTCGCCCCGAAGACATTTCGCCCAACAACACCGTGCAGTCGCGCCGCTTGGCCAATGCCCAAATTGCCTACCGTGGCACAGGCGACATGGCCAACGCCGCCAAAGCCGGTTGGGGCACTAACGCCCTGATGAAGTTCTGGCCTTTTTAACGCAACGGCACGCTGGAATACCTCATGAAATCCGCCCTCTTTTCCCTCCTCTTGTTGCTTGGCTTGTCGGGCTCGGCCTGGGCTGACCGCGTTAAGGACCTGGCCTCGGTGGCCGCTGGCCGCACCAACCAGTTGATCGGTTATGGCCTGGTGGTCGGTTTGCAAGGCACGGGCGACGGTGCCGATGTGTCGTTCACCGCGCAAAGCATGAAAGCCATGCTGGCCCGTTTGGGTGTGGGCATTGACGGCCCGCTGTCTGACTTTGAACAAAACGCCACCAGTGGCAAGATCGACATCAAAAACGTGGCCGCCGTGATGGTGACCGCCGAGCTGCCCGGTTTTGCCAAGCCAGGGCAAAAAATCGACATCAACGTCTCGGCCATCGGCAAAGCCAGCAGCCTGCGCGGCGGCAATTTGCTGCTGACCAGCCTGCGCGGTGTGGACGGCGAAATCTACAGTCTGGCGCAGGGTGCCCTCACCGCCACCGGTGTGGAAACCAGTGCAGCGGGCTCCAAAGTCAGCATCGGCGTGCCCACCTCGGCGCGCATTCCTGGCGGAGCCACGGTCGAACGCATCGTCGACACCCCATTTGAGAAAACGGACCATGTGGTCATGAACGTGCGTGAGTCGGACTTCACCACCACCACCGCCATCGTCAATTCGATCAACAAGAATTTTGGCCAAGGCACCGCACAAGCCCTGGACGGCATGTCCTTTGCCATCAAGGCCCCCAGCGACATGTCGCAGCGCGTGGCCTTCCTGAGCATGGTTGAAAACCTCGATGTCGTGCCCGGCGAACCGCCAGCACGCGTGGTCGTCAACTCGCGCACCGGCACCGTGGTCATCAGCCGCAACGTGCGTGTCACCGCCGCCGCTGTGGCGCACGGCACGATCTCGGTCGCCATCTCGGCCACCAACGAAGTCTCGCAACCCAACGCCTTGTCACGCGGCCAAACCGCAGCGGTGCAAAACGCCGACATTGCCGTGTCCGAACCGAAAAATCCGATGTTCCTGTTCCAGCCCGGCGTGGACTTGCGCCAGGTGGTGGACGCCGTCAACCAGGTGGGGGCCACACCCTCGGCCTTGATTGCGATTTTGGAAGCCCTCAAAAGCTCGGGCAGCTTGCGTGCCGAGTTGATCGTGATCTGAAGCGAGAACAGCCATGAGCGACCTGTCCACCAACACCTCCAGCAGTTATCTGGACTTCAACGCCCTGGCGCGTTTGAAGGGTGAGGCTGCGCGCGACCCGTCCAAAGCCATTCGCCAGACCTCCGAGCAATTCGAGGCCTACTTCATCCAGCAGATGATGAAAACCATGCGCGAGTCCGTTGACAAAAGCGACCTGGTGGAAGGCGGCAACATGGACATGTACCAGGACCTGATGGACAAAGAACTCTCGCTGCAAATGGTCAAACGCGGCGGCATGGGCCTGGCCGACATGATGGAGCGCCAGATGCACCGCGCGCAAGACCTGAGCACCCAAGACGCTTTGCAACTGCGCCAACCCGATGCCAAGGCCATGCCGCTGAACCCACCGCGTGAAGCCATGCCGATCAAGCCAGAGGCCATCAAGGCCTATGAACTGGAACGCGTCAGCGGCTTCAAACTTGACACCACAACAGGAGCACGGCCATGAGTGACTTGCTCAGCATCGGCAGCTCGGGCGTCGGCGCCTACCAACGTGCGCTGGCCACGGTGTCGAACAACATCGCCAACGTCAGCACCGACGGCTACACACGCCAAAATGTGTCGCTCAGCTCCAACCAGCCACGGCAACTGGGCAACAGCTACCTGGGCACGGGCGCCCGCTTTGATGCCGTTCAGCGCCAGTACGACGCCTTTGTGGAATCCAATTTGCGCAACAGCAACAGCGATCTGGAAAGCCAGAAACCCCTGCTGTCTTACGTCAACCGCCTGATCGATGTGATGGGCGATGAAAGCATTGGCCTGACCACCGCCATGAACCGGTTCTTCGAATCGTCCAGAGACTTGGCCAGCGACCCGGCCTCGGTGGTCTCGCGCAGCACCTTCTTGCGCGATGCCGAGGGCCTGGCGGCCCGTTTCCAACAACTGGCCGGCCAGTTTGACCTGCTCAACAACGAAACCCGCCAATCGGTTGAAACCGATGTGGGCCAAATCAACTCCTTGACGCAACAGCTGGGTTTGCTGAACAAGCAAATGGTCAAGCACAGCAGCGCCGCCAACCAGCCGTCCGAATTGCTGGACCAGCGTGACCGCTTGCTGCGCGAACTGTCCGGCCTGATTGCTGCCAAAACCAAGTTCGAGCCGAACGGCTCTGTCCTGGTCAGCGTGGGCGACACCCTGGACCAAGGCATCCTGGTGCAAAACTCGACCGTGCGCGCCATCAGCGTGTCACCGTCGAGCCTGGACCCGAACAAGCTCGAATTTGTCATCGACGCCTATGGCAACCCCGAAACCATGCCCGGCATCAGCAGCGGCAAGATCGGTGGCGTCATGGGCTTCCGTGACCAGGTGTTGCAGCCGGCCTTCAACTCGCTCAACGATCTGGCCCGCGTCATGGCGCAAGAAATCAATGCCGTGCACCGCGATGGGGTAGACGCCGAAGGCCTGCTGGGCGGTGACCTGTTTGCCTTCAGCGCCGACAAGCCTTTGCAGGCCGCAGGCATGCAAATGATTGTGCAAGACGCCAACCGCGTTGCAGCAGCGGGTCAATTCCGGGTGATTGACGACCCCCTGAACAGTGGCACCGTGCAAGCACGTGTGCAGTACGCCGCGCCCGAATTTGCAGGCCCGACCCAATTGCTCGGTGATCTGGGACTGGCCCAGACCCCCCAGGTGGGCAGCCTGACGGTGACCACCAGTCCCAACCAGCCTTTTGCCAGCCTGGGCCTGGTGCCCGTGGGCACGCAAGACCTGTCACTGACCCTGCAAAACCCCACGTCCACCCAATCGTTTCAGGTGCTGACCCGCGATGGCCGCCATCTGCTGGGTCAGGCACTGAGCGCCGCCGAACAAGCCCTGCTGATCAAACCCAGCAACGGCATGGAAGCGGGTGCCACCTACAGCACCGCCAACCTCAATGCCAGCGGCACAAACACCTACCTGGAGATGGACATCTTCATGGGCGCCAAAGCCGATGTGGGCCTGGTGCAGCAATTCAACGCCACCAGTGGCGATGTGCTGACCCCGACCAAGACCGCGGCCGTGCTCACGGGCAACACCTTCGCGCCCTCTTCTGGCGGCATCGCTGCGGGCACCCTCACCCTCAATGGCCGCGCTCTGACCGCACTGGCCGGGCCCCTGACCCTGAGCTCGGTGGTCAACTGGCTGAACACCGAAACCGCCAACACCGGCGTCACAGCCAGCGCGACCGACGGGAAATTGGTGCTGTCACGCGACAGCGCCAACACCACCGACGACATCCGACTGGGCATGGGCAGCAATGGCACCCCTGCCGACCTGAGTCGCCTGGGCTTTGACACCCGCATCTCTGTCAAGGGCGGCACCACCGACGACCTGCTGGTCTTTGTGACCGACCACAGTGGCACGGTGGACAGCGCCACTGTGAGCGCTCAATTTACCGGCATCGAAGGCAGCATGAAACAAACCTTGCGGGCCTCGCCCCTGCAAGTGAGCTTCACCTCCGAGAGCAGCTACCAGATTGTGGACACGGCCACCGACACCGTGGTGGCCGAACGCAGTTTGATCGTCGACCCCAACTCACCCACACCCAGCCTGACGTACCGGGGCTTGAAGCTGGAGTTTTCAACCGCGCCCAAAACTGGCGATGTGTTCACCATCGATGGCAACACCGACGGCATCGGCAACAACGAAGCCATGCTGCGCATGGTGGCGCTGGAAGACGCCGCCATCATGCCCGGCGGCCTGACCATGACCGAAGCCTACATCGAGCGCGTGAACGAGGTCGGCAGTGTGGCCAGGCAAGCGGCCATCGCCGAACAAGCCCTGAGCGTGGTGTACCAGCAAGCGCAAGAAGCGCGCGACGGCGTCTCGGGTGTGAGCCTGGACGAAGAAGCCTCGGCGTTGGTGCGCTTTCAACAGGCGTACCAGGCCAACGCCAAGGTCATGCAAGTGGCCATGGCTTTGTTTGACTCCATCTTGCAAGTGCGCTGACCGGAGGCCGCATGAAAATTTCCACCTCGTTCCTGTTTGACCGCGCCACCGAGCGCATGAGCACAATCCAGAACAAGCTGGCCACCACCCAGGCCCAAATGGCCGAGTCCAAGCAAATTCTCTCGCCCAGCGACGCACCCGACCAGGCCGCCGCCATCCAGCGTTTGAAAGGCGAAGTGCAACGACAAGACAGCCACATGCGCACACTGGATGTGGCCATGCGCCGCTACACCGCCGAAGAAACCGCGCTGTCGGCGTCCAACGACATCCTGATCCGCATGAAAGAGCTGGGCCTGCAAGCGGCCAACGAAACCATGGCCGCCGAAGACCGCCAAGCCGTCGGCATGGAAATGAAAGCCCTGCGCAACCAGCTGCTGAGCCTGGGCAACACGCGCGACGACAGTGGCAATTACCTGTTTTCGGGCACCCGGGTGAACACCCCGGCCTTTGCCGAAGACGCCACTGGCCAAGTGATCTACCAGGGCGACCAGACGCAAACGCGCATTCCGGCCGGGGTGGAGCGCACGGTGCAATTCACCCGTGCCGGCACCGACGTGTTCAGCCGCGTGGTGCGTGAAAATCCCGACCAAAGCACCACCAGCGTGGGCTTTTTTGACGCCCTGGACCAAATGATCGAAGGCGTCAACAGCAACCAAACCGCAGACATTCAGCAAGGCATTGGCGACGTGACCCAGATGCACAACAGCCTGACTTTGTCGCAAGCCCAAAACGGCTCGGACCAGACCGTGGTGCAATCCCAGCTGGATGTGCTGGACGAGACCGCGCTGCGCTTCAAGTCCACCCTGTCCGACATCGAAGACCTCGACTACGCCGAAGCCATGACACGCATGAACAAGGAAATGATGGCCCTGGAAGCGGCCATGGGCAGCTTTGCCAAGATCTCCGGTTTGTCCCTTTTTGAATACATCCGGGGTTGATGCAGGCAGCACCACTCAAGTTTTTCGGACTCGTTCCGATTCTCTGAACTGACCACTGTCGTCACCCCTCCACCAGCGAAACCACCCCATGGCCACCAGCAGCATTGTCAGCACCCTCGGCGCCGGTTCCGGCATCGACGTGAAAAGCCTGGCCCAAGGTTTGGTGGACGCCGAAAAGGCCCCCAAAAAAGAGCGCATCGACGCCAAGATCGCCCAGTCCGAGGCCAAGATCACCGGCTACGGTGCCGTCAAGTACGCCCTGTCCCAACTGCAAACCGCTTTTGGCAAGCTCAACGACGCCAGCGACTTCAGCTCCATCCAGCCCAACAACACCCAAGCCGCAGCTTTTGGTGTGACGGCCAGCACCACGGCAGATGCGGGCAGCTACAGCATCGAGATCTTGCAAACCGCCCAGGCGCAGCGCACGTCCAGCAGCAACTTTGCAGACCGCGCCACGCCACTCAATGGCGGCGCTGCCTTCAGCCTGAACCTGAGCTTGGGCGGTGTGAGCCAAACCCCCATTGCGGTCACCACCGCCACCCCGGCGGGCATGGTCAACGCCATCAACGGGGCCAAACTGGGCGTGAGCGCACAACTCATCAACACCGGCAGCGGCTACAACGTGGTGCTGACCGGCGCAACCGGCGCGGCGCAATCGTTCAGCATGACCAGCGACGACGGCACCGGCACGGCCGTAGCGGGTGTCGAATTTGCCACCACCCTGCAAAGCGCCACCGATGCCAGCTTCAAGGTCAACGGTCTGGCGGTGACTCGCAGCAGCAACACCGTGACCGATGTGATCGACGGTGTCACGCTCGACCTGTACGCGAACACCACCGGTGCCGCCCGGCTGGACCTGAACCGCGACACCGCCAGCATCAAGGAAAACCTCAACGGCCTGGTCACCGCTTACAACGACTTTGAGGAGACCCTCAAGATCCTGGGCGACCGGTCCAGCGAAGTCGAGGCCTATGGTGGCGCACTGGCCGGTGAAAGCATTTTGCAAACGGTACGCACCCAGGTGCGGTCCATGATCACCAACAACTCCAGCACCCCAGGCACCACCGTCAAAGCCGCGCGCGATGTAGGCCTGAGCCTGGACCGCTACGGCAAGCTCAGCCTCAACGAAAGCAAACTCGACGCGGCCCTGCAAAGCAACTTCAGCGAAGTGTCCACCCTGTTCAGCGCGGGCACCAACAACAAAAGCGTCTACAGCACGGCCCCTGCTGGCGTGGCTGGCGACGCCTTCAGAAGCATCGGGAAAATGTTGCTGTCGACCGGCCTGATCGACACCCAAAGCGAAAGCACCACCGCCAAGATTGCCCGCTACAAGGAAGACCTCGTGGTGCTGGAAGACCGCATGGAAAAGTTGCTCACCCGCTACATGAGCCAGTTCAGCATCATGGACAGCATTGTGGGCAGCAGCAGCAGCACACGCGAAGGCCTCAAGAGCACCTTCGAAGGCATGATGGCGTCCTACACCAATTGAGGCCGGCTAGGAGACTCCTTGTAGGAGCGCGCCCCTGCGCGCGAAGGCATTCGGCCGCAGGGGCGGCCTCCCACAAAAACCAGCACCTTGTACAAAAACCAGGAAAACAGGCCGTCAGTCCAGACGCCGCAACTGGCTTTCGATCTGGGCGACTTGCCGCACCTTGACCTCGTCCAGGCCCAATAACTGGGCTGCCGGGCTGGAAAACAAGGCCGCATGCTCGAGGAACAACAAGCGATTTTTCGGCAACAACAACTGCCCTGCCGCCTGCGGCTGGGTTGGGGCCCATTCGCGTGAGAGCGCTTGCGTCAGCGCCTCCTGGGTCTGTGGCAAGGTGCTGGCCAGGATGTCGGCCTCTTGCACCAGAACGGCCAGGCAATCACGTTGGCGCAGATCGAACTTTTGCGACCGCACCGCCAGATGGAATGATTTGACGCGCGTGGGGTCGGTGGCCATGATGCAGTGCGCCAGACTCTGGCCATCGGTTTCGGTCACCCCGGCCGCCTGCAGCAAGGGTTGCAAATCCTGCACGGCACGCGCTTCAAACTCACCCGGATGGCCATTGGAGCCACCGGGGTGCAAGAAATCATGCCCGGCCATGATATCCAAGGCCAACGCGGCCACCGGGGGGCTGTCCGCGCCAGGCACCTTCAAAAAGCGCGAGGCCAGCAGCAAGTACGTCATGCACACCAGCGTGTCGCCAATGTGCAAACGGTTGTGGTAGTCCGGCTCTTGGCCTTGGGCATGCCGCCGTGCACCATCGCGCTCAACTTGTTCGGTCACCGACCGCCCGAACGCCCGCAGCGCGTGCGCACGCGAGCCCGCGCGTGGCGAAGCCAGGTCCAGCCGATGCCAGGCACGCTCGAAAACCAGTGGCAAACCAGGCCAAGCGCGCGGCCAAGGGCGCCGCAGGTTGCGCAGCGCCGTGGTGAGTTGTGACAAAGTGGGCATCGCGGCCAGAGAGGCTTGATCGTCCATATCAGGCTTTCGTGCGCAAGGCGTTTTGCATGTTCTGCTGGAGCATCATGGCTTCAAACACGGCTGTCAAAATCGGCGAAGCCGTTTTGAGCATGCCACGCAGGCCCTCGGCGGTGATCTCGAGGAGGACCGTGCCATTGCCAGCCAGCGCTGTCGCGCCCCGAATCCCCCCTTGCAACATGGCCTGCTCGCCAAACGAATCGCCCTCGCGCAAGGTGGCAAAAACCGCACCCGTGTTTTTGTCGGCCATTTGAATGGAACCCGACTGGATGAAATACAACTTGTCCGCCGGTTCCCCAGCCTTGAACAGGATTTGGCCCTCTTCGAGCCGAATTTCGTCAAAAGTACTCATGACAGCAATGGCGGTGGTGAGGTCAGTTGCAGCGTGCGCATGACGGTGGATTTGAGAATGCCTTTGAGGCCAGGGGGCATGTTCTTGACCAGCTTGGAGATGACATAAATGGGAAAAACGCGCACCTGCACATCGTCCACGGCAATGGCATCCATGTTGTGCGGCACGCCGCCAACCCCTTCGGCCAGACCAATCACACTGCCCGGCCCCAGCCGGAAGATGTCATCCCCTTTGACCCCGAGCACAGCACCCTTGATCACAAAGTATGCCGAGCTGACCGGCTCACCTTGCCGGGCAAAACGGGTTTTGGCACGGATCAGGGAAGTGCTCAATTCGGACGAGCCCCACAAGGAAAAATACAAGCGCTCATTGGCATTGAGCTTGCCTGAATGGTAGAGCTGCAAACTTTGCTCAGAGTACGGGTCACGCACACCCAAAGCATGCAAATGCTCGATGTTGACGGAAAAGGAGGCGGCAACGTATTTGCTGGTGCTCATGCCATCCCCCGACAAAGAGACTGAGAAAAAATAACAAATTTCATGAAATCAACAAATTTTGTAACGGGCCATGCCCTGTCGCGCCATCACAACCGTTCTGGAGACCCGCCAACTGCCGATCCATCTTTCGCTCCAACAGCCATCAGATGCACACGTTTCAAGGATAGCATCGATTTCTCCACCACCCTGCACAACGCGCATTCTGTACGGCGGCCCGGCCTGCCATGTGGACATCCAGCGCGCCACACCCCCAAGGGGTGACCGTCAGCCTCAACCGCTCGGCAAGACATGGGCCAACGGGCTCAAAGGCAGTGCTGGGGCTTTCAGGCCTCCGACCAGGTAACGATTTTTACAAATTTTAAGAACATTGGTATTTATACCAACAAATACATCAAAAAAACAAATTTAAAATGCCACAATTGTTATCATTCGTAAAAAACATCCTGTGTACCCGGTTTGCGCGCCGGTTGTGCCTCTTTCTTCCAACGATTCTCACTGTTGACACCACTACCCATGAACCACCTCAGCGTCAAAATTCGCCTTTTCCTACTGGTCGGCTTGCTCTCTCTGGTGTCCATTGTGGTGGGCCTGATGGGGTTGCGGGGCATGGCAGAAACCGTCGGCGGCCTGCGCACGGTTTACGAAGACCGCGTGGTCCCCTTGCGTGACCTCAAGGTGATTGCCGACATGTATGCCGTGAACATTGTGGACACCACGCACAAAGTGCGCAACGGCAACATCGACTGGGCCGAAGCCCGGAAGAATTTGCAAGAGGCGCGCCTCAGCATTGACAAAACATGGAAGGCGTACAAATCCACCTTCTTGGTCGAAGAAGAAAAAAAACGGGTCGCCGTCATTGAACCGATGCTGGCACAAACCGAGGCCACCCTCAACACCCTGCAAGCCATCTTCGAAAAAGAAGACAAGGAGGCAGTCAGCCGCTTCAGCATCGAGGTCTTGTACCCGGTGATTGACCCGATCAGCACCCAATTTTCCGAGCTGATCGAAGTCCAACTGAATGTCGCCAAAGCCGAATACATCTATGAAAGTGCGCAATACGAACAATCCAGGCTCATCAGCATCGGTTTGCTGGTGGTTGGCAACCTGGCCGGCGTCTTGCTGGCGCTGTGGATCGTCGGCTCCGTGATCAAACCCTTGGGTCTGGTGCAAGAAGTCGCGCAGCGGGTCTCGCAAAATTTTGACTATTCAAGCCGCATCGATGTCACCCAGCGCGACGAGGTGGGACAGACAGCACGTGCCTTCAATACCTTGCTGCAAGCCCAGCAAACGGCCATTGGACAAGTCAACCGCGTGGTTCAGCACCTGGCCAACGGCGATCTGAGCCAGCGCATCGAAGGCGAAATGCAAGGCGACCTGGCGCAGATGAAAACCGCCATCAACAACTCGCTGGATACCGTGCAACGCACGATGAGCGGCTTCAACGGTTTGTCGCAGGCTTTGTTGCACGGACAATTCGATCACGCGATCGACTACAGCCAAAGCCGTGGCGAATTCCAGCAAAGCCTGGCGCAAGCCCATAAGGCTTTGCAATCCTTGCACCGCATGATTGGCAACGTCGATGAGGTCATGGGCGCGGTGGCGGGCGGCAATCTGACCCAACGGGTGCAGATCGAAGCCACGGGTGACCTGCTGCGCCTGAAGCGCAACATCAACAGCTCGCTGGATGCCCTGGGCCAAGCCCTGGGTGCGGTGCACGACAGCACGCGCCAGGTGGCCGCGGCAGCCAACCAAACCAGCACCGCCATCGGTCAGATTTCAGACGGCGCGCAGAACCAGACCCATGCCATTGGTCAAGTGGCACTGGCCATCAAACACACAGCCGAGTCGGTCACCGATGTGTCGCGCAACACCGCCATTGCCAGCCAGAAATCCCGTGAATCCATGGCCATCATGCACACAGGCATGGACAAGATGAACCAGATGGTTCAGGTGGTGAACAACATCTCCGTGAACTCGGACAAGATCAACAAGATCACCGAAGTGATCGAAAAGATCGCCAACAAAACCAACCTGCTCTCACTGAACGCCGCCATTGAGGCCGCCCGTGCAGGCGAGCACGGCAAAGGCTTCTCTGTGGTGGCCGAAGAAGTGGGCAAGCTGGCCGCCAGCAGCGCCGAAAGCTCGCAAGAAATCGCCCGCCTGGTGCAACAAGCGGTGACGGAAACAGCGCAAGCGGTGGTGGTGGTGCAAGAGGTCAGCCACGACATGTCGGTGATCGAAAGTGGTTCGCAAGAAACCGACCAAATGCTCCAGCGCATTTCAGCGGCGCTGGAACAGCAATCGGCCGCGGTCGAAGAAATCAACTCCAACCTCAGCAGCCTGGACCGCATTGCCGTGAGCAACGCGGCGGCTTCCGAGGAAATCACGGCCACGGTGATCGAGCTGTCCAAACTGGCCGAACAAACACGCCAGGACCTGGGACGCTTCAGCGTCTAAGGCGTTTTTTGTGGGAGGCCGCCCCTGCGGCCGAAGCATTCGCGCGCAGGGGCGCACTCCCACAAGGTTCGGTCGCTCTCCCACACGGTTCGTTATTGCTTCCACAGGGTTCGTTCGTCACCGTGTAGCACCTCGCAAAAAAAAGCCACAAGGCCCTGAATTTCAGGGCCTTGTGGCTTTTGGCTTTGTGGGGCTCAGGTGGTGGCGGCACCCAGCGGTGCCATCCGCATCAGGTCCGTCGGGCATCCAGCAATTGCTGGACCTGCGCGATCAATTCCACCCCTTTGAATGGCTTGGGCAAACTCGCATCCGCACCCGGCACCTGGATGTTGTCGATGCCAAAGCGCTGCATGATGTTGCGCGTGCTGCCCGAGACCACAATCACCGGCACGTCGGGGTAGCCGGTGCGCAGTTGCTGCACAAAATCAATGCCGTTCATCTTGGGCATCACCAAGTCGGTGATGATCAAATCGATCGCCCCGGCGCTCAGGCACTCCAGCGCCAGTTGCCCATTGGCAGCGGTGATCACCTGGTAACCCTGCATTTCCAGCATCTCCTGCACGCCGGCCCGGAGTAACTCTTCGTCTTCCACCAGCAAAATGGTGGTGTTGGTGTTTGGCATGGTGTGTGTTTCTGTAGATGTGGTGGAACTCACGCTTGCACGCAAGGCAATCCGATGGTGAATGTGGTACCCAAATCGGGCTGTGATACGCATTCGATCGTGCCCCCCATTTGGGTGATAATGCTGCGCACCATGGCCAGCCCCAGGCCAGTGCCCTTGCCGACTTCTTTGGTGGTGAAAAATGGCTCAAAAATACGCGACATGATTTCGGGTGGGATGCCGCTGCCGTTGTCAGACACGGCAATGGAGACATGCGCTGCATCGGGGCGTCCCAACTGGATACGGATCAAGCCATCACGCCGGTCGCCAATGGCATGGCTGCCGTTGACGCACAAGTTGACAATGACCTGCTGCAGCGTGCCACTTTGGCCACGCACCATGACCCCGGAGCCCAAAGCCGCAGCGTCCACCACGATGTCGATGCCCTTGAGGGTGGCGTGCAGCAAGCCTTGGGTTTCTTCGATCACCGTCAACAGATCAAAGGGCGCCAGGTTGTCTTGCTCATCGTGCACGCTGCCGTCTTCCTCCAGCCGCTTGCGCTCCCGGCCCAAGGCATTGAGCTTGAGCACGATGTCACGCGCCCGGGTGGTCGCCTGCAGGATGGCCGACAGGTTCTTGGCGGCCTTGGTCTCGGTGCCGAGCTTCATCTCCACAAGTTCGGCGTGGTTTTGAATCACCCCCAGCAAGTTGTTGAAGTCGTGGGCCACACCAGCCGCCAGTTGACCCAGCGCATCCAGCCGCTGAGACTGCTCGACCTTTTGCACCATGCGCAAATTCTCGGCCTCTTTTTCCTTGATTTCGCGCATGTCCTTGATGGTCACCACCGCACCCGTGAGGCGGTTGTAGGGGTCCACCAGGGGCGAAGCGGTCAACACCACCGGCAGCAAACTTTCTTGCTGGCGGTGCAACACCATCCACTCAATGTTGTGCATGCGCCGAATCATGAACGCGCACAAGGCATCCAGATCGGGAATCATCCACACCATCATCTCGTCATTGCCCACAGACGCCTGAGGCACCAGCAAGGTGGGCAGCCGCATGACCGGGGCATTGCCCGCACGCCAGGCCACTTCAATCACCAGCGGGTCTTGACCCGCAGCGTCCACCTCGGTCTGGTCGCGCAACGCCAAGAGCTCACGACTGGTTTGCTCGGCCAGCAACAGCGGCTCGGACGTCGATTGCGGTGGCACCATCAAACCCAGCAAAGCACAAGCGGTGGGGGTGGCCCAACGCAGGCGGCCCATGCGGTTGGCATACAGCAAGGGAATGGGCAAGGACTGCACCAACGACGGGTCCTGGGCCAGGTCTTGCACCAGGCGGCGCAACAGCCAGGCCGTCTGCAAGGGCAACCAATACGCCAGGTCATGCCCTTTTTGCTGCCCCGGCAAAAGCTGGTGCACCGGCTGCAACGCGGTGCTGGCCTTGTCACTGCCCAGCAAATCCAGCGCCATGGGGTTGGCACTGCTCACGCGCCCATGACGGTCCAGACGCAACACGCCATCTTGCATGGCGTCCATGCTCATCTCCAGCAACTGGTGCTGGGCGCGAATCTCTTCGCTCTTGTTCACCAAGCTGGAGACGTCGTGCAAGTTGATCACCGTCTGCTGCGGCATGCCGGTGGCATCGGCCAAAAACGAAGAGCTCACCCGCACAGGGATGTGCGTGCCCGAGCGATTGCGCAGCTTGGCGATCATGGCCTCTTCGTCACCCGGGGTGAGTTTTTGCAAGATGGTCGAATTGACCACACCCCAAGGCAGGTCGCGTTCGCCGCGCACCAGCACCAGCGTCGCCCGCTCGCCCAGCAACTGGTGGTTGATCAAGCTGATCTCCACGCGGTGCACCGTCTGCCCCGCGTGAAAGCGCATGCCCATGGACTGGCCAGAGCCGGAGTGGTAATAGCTCTCGTCGCCGGACAACAAGGCCTGCAAATCGTGCAATTCATCGGGCGGCACATCTTGCAACAAGGCCCAAAATGAAGTGCCTTTCAACTGATCGATGCCACAGCCGAGCAACTGCGCCATGCGGTGATTGGCCTCCAGAATCCGGCCACTGCTGTCGATCAAGGACGCGCCCAGCAGGTTCTCCGTCAGAACCTCACGGTAAGCGTCCGGGTTTTGCACGCCCAGCCGTGTGAGCATGTGCCCATAGCCCTTGAAAATCGACAGCAGGCGCGTCTCGTCCTCTTCGAACAACAAACTGCTGGGCTGCCCCATCAGCAAATCACGGTCAAACCCGGTCAGCTTGAGCAAGGCCGGGTTGCAGTCCTGAATGCGCCCTGCCCGGTCCACCACCACCAGGCCACTGTCCATGTTGCCCAAAATGTCGTTGACATAGGTCATTTGCTTTTTGAGCGCGACCTCGCTGGCTTGCAATTTTTCATGGTGATCCTGCAGCTCGCGGGTCAACTCATTGGCCCGCGACAGGGAGGCCTGCAAGGTCTCACGCGTACTGGCCGATTGCATCGCCACGGCAATGGCCACCGACACAGGCTCCATCAGCGCCTCCAGATGGGCGGGCAAGGCCTGCGCCGAGGTCATGAGCAACACGCCCCGCACCTGCGCCTCGATGACCAGCGGCACAAACACCGTGTCGGTCTGGTCCGGGCGGCGCAGCGTTTGCCAAATCGCCGAGGGCATCTCCCCGTTGTGCAAAATGGTCTTGCTGGCCGCCAAAGCCTGCAACCCTGCATAACTGCAAGCAATCTGTTCAGGCAAGGCCAACGACTGGTCCAGAGCTGAACTCTGACGGCGCAGCCGACATTCGGCATGCAGTCGCTGGGCAGCCGCGTCGGGCTCCAGCACATAGATACCGCAAGCGCTGAGCCCCAGGAAACGGATCAGGGTCTGAGAAACCAGATCTGCCAAGGCTTGCGGTGTGTGGTCATGGCGCACCGTTTCATGGATCAAGGCCAGTCCTTGGTCACGCCAGGCACGCTGTTCGTGGTGGATCTGCGCATTTTGCAAATTGCCGACCACCGTGGTCAGATCGCCCCAAACGCCCCGACCGCCCTGGCCCAACACCTTGCGCGCCCGTTCGAGCTGCCCTTGTGCCAACAACAGCGTCACGCGCGCCAATTGCACAGGCGCCGTGCCCAAATGGCCCAGATCAAGTCGCCACCAAGCCCAGGCCGCCGCCAGCACCCAGGCACTGCCCAGCGCCCCACCCAGCCACCACAGGCCCTGGCTTGACGGTGCCACCAACACCCAACCCAAGACAAAAACGCCAGCCACCCCCAACCCGATCAGGCAAAACCACACTTTGGGCGTCCACGCGCGAAACAGGTTCATACAATTGCGTTCTCTAAAATACGAAAGGCACCAAAATTATCAAAATTCAAACAAAAAACAATTCCAAGCCACACAGAACAAGTTATCTTTTTCGCCCAAAGATGACAATTATTGGCGATTTTTTTGATAGAATCATGAACGGCACGGAGAAAATTTGAATGACCACGATTTTGCTAGTTGATGACGAAGATCTTTTGCGCGAAGGTGTGCGCGAGATCTTGGAGCTTTCTGACTTCCAAGTCATCGAAGCACGTGACGGCGTGGAAGCGCTGGAGTTGTTCGCAGTGAACAATGTGGATCTGGTCATTTCGGACATCGTGATGCCGAACATGGACGGTGTGGATTTCGTCTCGCGTTTGCGGGAATCCTTCCCGGCCGTGCCCATCTTGACCATCTCAGGGGGCAGCCGCGTCGTCAGCGCCCGTTTTGGTCTGGACTCCGCCTTGCTTTCGGGTGCCAACTCCAGTTTGACCAAACCCTTCACAGCGGCACAGCTGCTAGAGAAGGTGAACGCATTGCTGGCCGTCAGCTGACACCACAGCCATGCTCATGCCCACATCCTCGAATGGTGCAGACAGCAGCAGTGCAACAGAACTGGACATCGCCTCGAGCGTCTCCTCGGACTTTCAGAAAGCCAAAGTCCTGCTGGTAGACGACAGCCGCCTGCTTCGCATGGGCCTGCGCCGCTCGCTGGAGGAAATTGGCTTGTCCGACATCACCGAGGCAGGTCACGGACGCGAAGCCATTGAAATCCTGGTCCGCGAGCATTTCGACTTGATGCTGCTGGACATGGAAATGCCCGAAATGAACGGCATGGAAGTCTTGGCCGTGCTGCGGGACACGCCCCACCACCCATGGCCGCCCGTGATCGTGATTTCCGGCGGCACCAGCTTGGACGATGCGGTGCGGTGCATTGAGTTGGGTGCAGAAGATTACCTCTCCAAACCATTCAACCCGGTGCTGTTGCGCGCCAGGGTGAGAACCTCTGTGGAACGCAAACGCCTGCGTGACCAGGAGGTCTTGCGCATGCGCCAACTCAAGCGCCAGCACGAAGCGCTGTCCCAAGAGCAGGCCAAAACCGAACAATTGCTGCTGAACATCTTGCCGCGCAAGATCGCCCTGCGCCTGAAAGCCGGCGAGGAGCACATTGCCGACGCTTTCCCCAATGTGAGCGTGCTGTTTGCCGACATGGTGGGCTTCACAGCCATGTCTCGCACCATGACGCCCGCCGCCTTGGTGGAAGTGCTGGGCGACCTGTTCTCGCGGTTTGACCTGATCACCGAAAGGCACGGCCTGGAAAAGATCAAGACGATTGGCGACTGCTACATGCTGGCAGGCGGTGTGCCCGAACCCAGCGACGACCACGCACATGCCGTCATGGATGCCGCTTTAGAGATGTGCAGTGCACTCGAACAAATGCGCGAGCGAACCGGCGGCGCCCTGCGCATGCGCATTGGCGTGCACAGCGGCCCCATCGTGGCCGGCGTGATTGGCTTGCGCAAGTTCACCTACGACCTGTGGGGCGACACCGTGAACGTGGCCAGCCGCATGGAGTCCACAGGCGCGCCGGGACGCATCCACGTGTCGGCCATCACCGCCGATTTGATCCGCAATGATTTCCAACTGGAATCGCGCGGCTCGATTGAAGTCAAAAGTTTAGGCCAAGTCGAAACATTTTTTGTCAATGGACGGAACTGAAAACCCACCCCGCGGCTTGCTTGTCACCAAGCCAGCACACCGCGGCCCGATCAACACCAGAGGATGCTATGGCACGACAACACATTCAACCGAGCCAAAATGAAAGGGTCATGCGGGACGATGATTTCATCGTCTCCAAGACCGATCTGAAAGGCCGTCTCACCTACGGCAACCAGATCTTCATTGAATTTTCAGGGTTCACGGAATCAGAGTGCCTGGGCAAACAGCACAATCTGATCCGGCACCCCGACATGCCCCGCTGCGTCTTCAAGTTGTTGTGGCAGCACCTGGAAAACGGGCAGGAAATCTTTGCCTATGTGAAAAACCTCTGCAAAGACGGTTCGTTCTACTGGGTGCTGGCCAATGTGACCCCCTCGCGCGATGCGCAAGGTCACGTCGTGGGCTATTACTCGGTGCGCCGCAAGCCGAACGCCAAGGCCGTCAGCGTGATCGCACCGCTGTACCGGGAACTTCTGCAAATCGAACAAAACGCGGGAAGCCGCGATGCCATCGCCGCATCGCTGTCCCACATGCACAATCTCCTTCAAGAAAAGGGCGTGAGCTATGAGCGCTTCATCCTCGACCTCCAAGCACTTTGATTTCAGTGCCCTGCTGCTGCTGGGGCTTGCGTGCACACTGGGCCTGGTCGCCGCCGGTGTGGCCGTCTGGCAAGCCCAGGACAACCAGCTCTTGTGGGCCTTGTTGGGCGCAATCGCCGTGTTTCTGATTGCGGGCATCCGGGCCTACCGCCGGGAAGATGCCCAACTGCAACGCATCACCCATGTGTTGAGCGAGGCCGCACGTGGCCAGCTGGAAGCACGCATCACCGGCATCCCGACCCAGGGCCGTCTGGTCGATGCCGCTTGGCGTGTGAACGAAGTGCTCGATCAGATCGAGGCGGTGTTTCGCGAATCCATGACCGTGGTCTCGCGCATGGGCGCCGGTGATTTTTCGCGCCAACCCCAACCCACCGGTCTGCGCGGCCTGTTTCCCCAGGTGCTGACTCAAATCGCCCTGGTGCAAAAAAACATGGCCACCACCGTGCACATGTTGAGCCAGAGCATGCGCGGCATGGCGCAAGGCAACTTCGATCTGCGGCTGTCCACACAAGGTCAGTCTGGCGAGTTTCTGGACATCCTGACCGATGCCCGCAGCACCACCGAGGTACTGGACACCCTGATCAGCGACGTGGTGCGCGTGATGGACGGTGTCTCGCGCGGCGACCTGAGCAACCGGGTCACGGCCCAAGGTGAGGGCGCACTGGGCAAGCTCAAGGACGACATCAACCTGTCTCTGTCCTCTTTGGCCCAATCCATGCTACAGCTGGGCGACAACGCGCAGCAGGTGGCCGGTGCCGCCAATGAATCGAGCACGGCGATTGGTCAACTGGCCGATGGCGCCCAAAGCCAAACCCAGTTCATCAGCCACATGCTCAGCGCCATTCGCCAAACCGCGGCGGCCGTGAGCGACATCTCCTCCAACACCGAACACGCCAGCCGTCAGGCCCAGGAGTCGACCCAGATCGTGCGCGATGGTCAGCACAAAATGGTGCAGATGGTGGATGTGGTCAACGGCATTGCCTTGAGTTCCGAAAAGATCAACAAGATCACCGACGTGATTGAAAAGATCGCCAACAAAACCAACCTGCTGTCTCTGAATGCCGCCATCGAAGCCGCGCGCGCCGGAGAACATGGCAAAGGTTTTGCGGTGGTGGCCGACGAAGTGGGCAAACTGGCGGCCAGCAGTGCCGACAGCACCAAGGAAATCACGCAATTGATCCAGCAAGCCAGCGTGCAGGCCAAACAAGCCGTGGTCGCGGTCAAAGAAGTCAGCTCGGACATGGAACTGATCGTCAAGTCTTCCGAACAGACCGACGGCATGCTGCAGCGCATTTCGGCAGCGGTCGAAGAGCAAACCCGCATGATCCAGGAAATCAACGGCAGCGTAGAGAACCTGGAACACATCGCCCGCAGCAACTCTGCTGCTTCGGAAGAATTGGCCGCCGCCATGATTGAGTTGTCCAAGGTGGCCGACTCCACCCGCCGCGAAATCACCAAGTTCAGCACCTAAGGCGCCGAGACCTCACACCATGGAACTGGTACTTTTTGACATTCAGGACAGCCGCTTCGCACTGCGTGCCTCAGCGGTGAGCCAAGTGCTGGAGCCCTTGGCCATCACCCCCCTGCCCTATGCACCGGCTGAGGTGGAAGGCCTGGTCAATGTGGCCGGTACGGTGCTGCTCAAAATCGATCTGGCGCTGCGTCTGGGCATGCCTGCACGCTCGGCCGACAGCCGTGGCAACTTGCTGGTCGTCATGACCGGGCATGAGAACATCGCGCTGCAAGTGGACCGCGTGCACAACAAGATCACTCTGGACGACGCGCTGGTCACACCTTATGTGGATCCCGCCAAGCGCAACCTGATCAGTGGAGAATTCAGCCTGAACGAACGCATGGTGCTGCTGCTGGATGAACAGTCGCTCGACATGCGCGACATGGATCCCATCGGCGTGCCTGAAGGCGGCGGCGGACTGATCGGCTTTGATTCGAACCAGGACAACCGCGCCGCCGACAGTGCACAGTCCAGCCTGGACATGGCCACGGTCACCGTTGAAGACAGCGATGAAACCTATGCCCTACACATGGCCCATGTGCAGGAAATCGTTGAAATCGCTGCGCTGACCCAATTGCCCGGGTCTGGCCCCGAGGTGTTGGGACTGATGGAGCTGCGTGGCCAAGCCCTGCTGGTGGTTTCGCTGGGTGGCTTGTTGGGCCGAGCCCAAACCACCCCAGCCCGCTTCGTTTTGGTGGTGAAAGTGCAAGGCCTGCAACTGGGTGTCAGCGTGACCACGATCGTGGGCATTGAACGCTATGCCCGCGATGCCGTTCAGGCCGTGGCTGGCGCCAATGACGCGCAGTTGGAAGGCTACCTCCGTGGTGCAACCACCCGCAATGGGCACATGACGGGACTGCTGTCGATGACCGGCTTGCTGTCTCCTCAGGCCATTGCCCACTACCAGCGCTTTTTGACCCAGCAAACCACGTTCATGCTACACAACAACCATCTGGCACTCAGCGCAGTGCGTCGAATGCTGTCCTTCCGATTGGGCAACGAGCGCTGCGCCTTGCCACTGTCCATGGTGGACCGTGTAGAAGAATACACCGCCAGTGTGGACCTGCCCGAAGGCGACAAGAGCCTCAGTGGTGTGATTCAGATCAAGGGCGAAATCGCCCCCGTGATCGACCTGCGCAGCATGCTCGGCGTGCACCCCCTGGAAACATCGTCGTACGTGGTCGTGCGCGTGGACAATGAACCTTGGGCGCTGATCGTAGACCGCATCGAGCGCGTGATCGACATCGAAGAACGCAACATCACGCCGGTCAGAAACCAACAAAACGACTACCTCAACGAAGTCGGCAAACTCGATGGCGAATTGATTTCGCTCATCACTTTGGCTCCACTCACCTTGGCGGCACAACGCCAAAACAAGTAAACCCTCTGTGAAACAAGACAAAAAAGTCAATGACCTGCTCAGTCAGATGCGCACTGCGGTGGACACCGCACGTGCCGTGACAGCGGCTGCGCCCCCTCCCGTCTTCACCGCCCAACCGGTGATGCCCGCTTTCAACAAAGTGGACGAGCCCAGCCAGTCCCGCGCTTTGCTGCAGCTCATCAACGAGTTGATGGCTGGCGTGGAAACCCGTTTCGGCATCAAACCCGGCACGCTGGTTGAGCGCAAACTGGTGCGCATTTTCAAAGACATGCCCATGTCCACCCTGAAGGACTGGGTCGAGAGCATGAACAGTTGCTCTCCCGAGCACTCTGAATGGCAGTCGCTGGTCGAAAACTTGACCGTGCACGAAACCTATTTCTGCCGCGACCCTGACCTCATGAGCATGCTCGCCGACGAGATCCTGCCGCACCTGCTGAATTTGCGCAAAAACCAGAAGCAGTTGCAGGTCTGGTCTGCGGCCAGTTCCACGGGTGAAGAGGTTTATGACCTCACCTTTTCTGCCCTGCGTGCCATGCAAAAAGCCGGTTACGCACGGATGTTTGAAGGCAAACTGGTGCCCGAATCGAATTGGGGCTTGTTCGTATTTGGCTCCGACATCTCCAACCAGGCCTTGCGCACTGCGCGCGCTGCCATGTATGGTGACCTGGGCATGGGCTCGTTTCGCAACCTGCCCGACGATTGGAAAACCATGTTCGAACCCGTCAAGATGGCGCCGGCCAACGCCATGCCCGGGGTCAATTACTTCAAGATCCGCGAATGGGTTCGCCAATGCACCCGTTTTGAACGCTTCAACCTGATGAACACCCGCCCTCCCGTCACAGGCATGGATCTGATTTTTTGCCGCAACGTGCTGATTTATTTCGAAGACTCGATCAAACGCACGGTGCAACAGATGCTCGCGCGAGCCCTGGCGCCCGGTGGCGTGCTCGTGCTGGGGGCTTCGGTCCAGATGCTGGCGCCCGAATATTTTGAATCACGTCTGGGCAAAGGCGGCCCGTGGTACGTGAGAAATGACACCCGCGTATGATCCGACTCCTCATTTCTGACGACTCGGCCTTCATGCGGATTGCCATCCGCAAAATGGTCGAAAGCGAGCCCGACATCGAAGTGGTGGGCGAAGCCAAGACAGGTCAAATGTGCGTCGACATGGCGCGTGAACTGCGCCCTGACGTGATCACCATGGATGTGGAAATGCCCATCATGGATGGCTTGGAAGCGACGCGCCAGATCATGGCCGCCACACCCTGCCCAATCATCATGCTCAGCAGCCTGACCGAACGCAATTCGGTCACCACCATCCGCGCACTCGAGTTGGGCGCGGTCGACTTCATTGCCAAAAAGTCTTCTTTCGTGCAGCTCGACATCGTGCAAATCGGTGCCGACCTGGTGGACAAACTGCGCTATTGGGCCAAAAAGAAATCCCGCCTGACCAGCTTGCGGCAGTTCGGCAGCCCTTCCAGTGCCGCCCCCACCCAAGGCCCAACGACCCAGGCCAAGCTGCGCACTGTGCCCAGCGTGCAGTCCGCAGGTCTGGTGGTGCTGGGCATCTCCACAGGTGGCCCGGCCACTTTGCCCATGGTGTTGAAAAACATGGGCCGACTGGCCTGCCCCATGGTCGTGGCGCAGCACATGCCCCCCATGTTCACCAGCGGTTTTGCCACCCATTTGCGCAGCGAAACCGGCCTCGACATCGTCGAGAGCACGGACCAGATGGAGCTCAAGCCCGGCATGGTCGTGATCGTCAAGGGCGGCACCGATGTGGTGGTGCGTGAGCCGTTTCCCGGCAAACTGATGCTGTACCAAAAAACCGATACGCAAGCGACCATCCACCCCAATGCCGATGTGCTGTTCCGCTCAGCTGCTGCCGCCTCCTGCCCGGTGGTGGCTGTCGTGATGACCGGCATGGGCAGCGATGGCATGCTGGGCGCGAAAGACCTAGTGGCCCGCAAAAATGCGCACGTCCTGGCGCAGGAGCCAGACAGCTGCATCGTGGACGGCATGCCGTCTTCGACCATCAATGCCGGCCTGGCCAGTGCCATACTGACCCCCAAAGACATTGGCATGCGCCTGTCCCGTTTGTGTGCGAGCCGCAACACTTTTTCTTTTAAAACCTCTGCCTGATAGAGATTGCCCCATGACCAAGAAACGCATACTCATTGTTGATGACTCTTTCGTGATGCGCGCCCTTCTGCGTGGCATCGTGACATCAGACCCCGACTTTGAAGTCGCAGGCGAGGCCACCAACGGCCTTGAGGCGCTGCAAAAAGTCAAAGAAGTCGCACCCGACCTGGTGTTGCTGGACATTGAAATGCCGCACATGGACGGCATCGAGTGCATCAAGCGCCTGCGCCTGATGAGCAAAGTGCCCGTGATCATTGTGTCTTCGGTGGCCCAGGCGGGTTCACCCCAAGCCATTGAGGCGCGCAAATTTGGCGCAGCCGAAGTGATTGCCAAACCCTCGGGTGCCATGAGTCTGGATCTCAATGCCAAAAAAGGCCATGAGATCGTCACTGCCTCACGCCGCGTGCTGGGCCTGTCGTAAGCTGGCAATGCCTGTTTCACGACACTAAGCTCGAAAGGAGTGTGGGACCGTGTCTGACGATTTTCTAGAAACCATCTGGGCGCAGTACGCAGTAGAGACCGAAGAGCACATCGAAAGCATTGAGTCCTTGCTCGTCAAGGCCGACTCGGAGTCACTCAACGCAGAAGAGGTGTCTGGTCTTTTCAGGGCATTTCACTCTCTCAAGGGCCTCAGTCGGGTCATGGAGCTGGGTGCGCTCGAATCGGTGGCCCACCGCTGCGAAGACCTGCTGGGTCTGGTGCGCGAGGGCGTTGCTGCGCTGGACAAAAACACGGTGGATTTGTTGCTGCGCTCGCTCGACGCCATCAAGGTATTGTGCGAAAAAGCCGTGGCCGAACGCGCCGACGGCGAAAAACCTGCGACCTTGCTGCAAGAACTCGAACGTGCCTTCAAAATGGTCAGCCAAGGCCAGGCGGTGGAAGCGGCAGCGCCGGCTGGCACCGCTCCGGTGGCGGCTGCACCCCCATCGGCACCCACGCCCGAAGCCACTGTGCCGGCCCACGACGCGGCCAGCACCGATGCTCCCCAGGCCAGCGAAGCGGCCCCAGCTGCACGCAGCACGGCCAACAAACCCGTCGCCAAAGCCGCCCCCAAGATCGCAGTCGACACGCGCCAAGAAGTCTTCTTGCGCCTGCTCACCAACGGCCTGCCCATCCTGGAGCGCCTGGCCAACTCGATTGCTACCAAACAAGAGGCGGCTCAAATTCTGGCCGTGGCCAACGACATCCGAAAACCCCTGGGCTGGCTGCTCAAAGGCTCCAACAGCCTGGGCTATGCGGGTCTGGACACCCGTATTGAAGACATTCTGGCGGCCCTGCCAGTGTCCGAAGACATCTCGCAAGCCGACGGCGAACGCATGGTGGACGTCATCGTGGCCTTCCTCGATGACCTCAAAACCTTGGGTGAGACCACGGGCGTTGACTTGGGCGGCGAATCGCTGGCCAAGGTGCTGGCGCGAACCCTCAAGGAAAACCTGCTGCACCATCTGCTGCAAGTCGATGAATTGCTGCTCACCCTGGAAGAACCCGGCGATGTGCAGGACGAGGAAATCGCCAACCAGTTGTCGCAACGCTTTGCGCGCATTCACGGTTACCTGGCCTCGTTGTATCCCACATCACACACCGATGTGCCGCTGCTGTTGGTGGACGCCTTTGCGCGTGCAGGCCGCAACCAGGAGGGCATCTACAGCGAAGTCATCACGCTGTCGCGCGATGCGCTGCAACTCATCCGCGACATGCTCAACGCCAGCGGACGCCAGCCCCTGAAGCAAGCGCCGCTGCAAGCGGCCGACGAACGCTTGCACCAACGCATTCGCGACTACCTCTGGTCCCACGACGACGTGGGCGAAACTCCGGTGGACGACGTGCGCCAGTTTGTCGCGACGATGCACATCCCGGCCGAATTGGTCGAACTGCTCTCGCCCGACAACACGCGCGAACTGATGGAGCTGATCCAGGCCGGCTCCAAGGCGTACCTGATCAAGGCCCACCTGGAATCGTCCGAGAGCATCGCCACGGCCTTTCTGGAATGGATCAACGAAAAAGGGCGCGTCATCACGAACCGCACGCTGATCGAGGACGATCTGAGCTGGTACGAAATGCTCTTCATTTCGACCATGCCCCGCGCGTCCATCGAGCAAGACCTGCTCGCCATCGATGACAGCTCCAACCACGTGCTGTTGCTCGGCGAGCTGGGCAAGGAGCCCATTCAGGCGCCCTCCACCGCAAAAACCACACCGCCAACGTCTGCGCCAACGCCAGCTGCGGCACCAACATCCACCGCTGCGACGGCCGCACCAGCACCGGCTGCTGCACCCGTTGCTGCGTCTGCTGCTGCGCCAGCCGCCAAGGCTGCGCCAACCGCAGCTGCAGCCCCTGCCGTGGCCACCGCGCCCGTTGCCGCACCGACACCAGCCGCTGCAACACCGGCACGTGCCGCTGCCGCACCGGCTGCGGCGGCGTCCAACGCCTCGTCCAATGTGATCCGTATTCCTGGCGAAATGCTCGACCAGTTCATGAATCAGATTGGTGAAATGGTGCTGGTACGTGGCCAGTTGGCCCACATCATTGGCGACCAACGCGTGCGCGAAGGCCTGCACCGCCTGCGCCACGAGCAGGAAAGCCAAAACAAAGACACGCAAAGCGGACTCAATGACCTGCAGCAACTGGCCGAAGGTCTGGACGACCAACTGCGCCGTTTGCAAGAAACCGACGCGCTGATCCAGGGCGCCCTGTCCCGCCTGCAAGACAGCGTGATGGGGCTGCGGGTGGTGCCCGTTGAATTGGTCTTCAAACGCTTCCCGCGCATGGTCCGCGACCTGGCGTTGGCCCAGGGCAAACAGATCCGACTGGAGTTGCTGGGACAAGAAGTCAAGATCGACAAGGCCATGGTGGAATCTCTGGCCGATCCACTGCTGCACATGGTGCGCAACAGCGCCGACCATGGGGTGGAAAAACCCGAAGATCGCCGCCAGGCGGGCAAGGCAGAAGAAGCCGTCATCCGCATCCAGGCCGAACAACAAGGCAGCCGCATCATCATCCGCGTGGTCGACGACGGCAAAGGCATTGACCCCGAACGTGTGCGCCGCAAGGCCGTTGAACGTGGTCTGGTCAAAGAAGAAGACAGCTTGCAGTTGAGCAAGGAAGACATCCTGAGCTACATTTTCAGGCCGGCCTTCAGCACCGCCGATGTGGTCACCGAGACCTCTGGCCGGGGTGTGGGCATGGATGTGGTGCGGACCAGCGTCATGCGTCTGGGTGGCACCATCCACCTGGACTCTGAAGTAGGCCGTGGCACCACCTTCACCATGCAAATGCCGCTGTCGGCAGCGGTGCAGGAAGTGCTGCTGGTCAACACCGCCAACCAGACCATGGCCATTCCCGGCCGTTACGTGGCGGAACTGGTCGAGGTCAGCCCGGACGAGTACCAAACGGTCAAGGGACGCACAGCCATCTTGCTCAGAGGCAACTTTCTGCCGATCGTGCGGCTCGAAGAGGTGCTGGGCTTCCCGCCTGCCGAATCCGATTCGCACCGCTACGTGGTGGTGCTCAGCGATGGGCAGCGCACGCTGGGCGTCTCGGTACAAGAGTTTGTGGGTCGACAAGAGCTGTTCACCAAAGACATCCACCCGCGCTTGGCCGCACTGCCAGGCGTCGGTGGCGCCAGTATTCTGGGCGATGGGCGCGTGGTGCTCATTCTGGACGCCGCCGCGCTGTACCGCCTGGCCGAAAACCTGCAAACCCCGCACCACCTGCCCGTGGGTGCTTGAAGGACTCTGGCGCATGGCACAGTACCTTCATGTCCGGGTGGAAGATGTCGCCCTCTTGCTGCCTGCCCTGCAGGTGCACGAGGTGATCGGGCTTGAGAACCAGGGACCACATGCCGACGGCCATATGATCTGGCGCGACCAGACCATCATGGCTTTCGATCTGGGCTACGTGCTTCGGCGCTGCAACGCAGCCGTCCCCACCCGGGCCTACGGCGTGGTTTTCAGCCCCGACGATTCAGATGCCCCGCCCGTGTTGATGGCGATCGACGAAGTGTTGGGGTTGAGGAATCCCCGCCGCGAGCAACTGCAAAGGCTGCCCAGCGTGAAAACAGTGGCCCACGATTGGTTCGAATCGATCTGGATTGACGACCAACTCGGCGCCCAAGCCTACTGCTTGAAAACGCAACTCTCGCCCAGCTTGTTCGCATAACGGCCAACGGCCTGCCAAGTTTCCGTTTTTTGTGGGAGGCTGCCCCTGCGGCCGAATGCATTCGCGCGCAGGGGCGCGCTCCCACACGGATTCAGCGGCTTTTTGTAGGGCTTGGGGTTTTTGTGGGAGGCCGCCCCTGCGGCCGAAAATGGTCTGCGGCGGCAGGGTCTGCCGCCGTGAAATTACGCGGTCTCGGTGGGCGCGTCATCCGCATCGTCGTGCACGTCGGACTCTCTCTCCGTCGCACTGAGTTCGCGGCGTAAAAACTTCAAGATTTCCACCTGGAAGCCCAAACCAATGTCACCGCGGCACACCGTGTCAGCCAACTGCTGCATGGAGGTGATCGCTTGCTCGGAAGACAACTCGGTGCGCTGGTATTTGGCGCCAAACAAGAACGCACGCTCGGCGTATTCGGTCGGCAAGTACACCCAGATGTCGGACTTGCCTGAACGCACTTTCTGGTACTCGTCGGCCTTGGGCATCGGCGGTGCTTCGGCACCTTTGGCCACCGCAAAAGCGGCCATCTGTTGCCAGTCGGCCATGCGCTCGGCGCCGGCAATGAAGGTTTTGTCAAGGTGTGCGCAGCACAGCAAGGCCATACCCCGGCGCAAGCTGTTCGCCTCGAAAGTATCGGCCGTCAAGGCTGTCACCTTTTCGAAGGCTTGTTTAGCACGCTTTTTCAGCACTTCGGCTGACTCGGGGCCCTTGAACAACGAAAACATGAACACCTGCAAAAAAAGCCGCCGCATCCACAGGCACGGCGCGAATTGAAAACGAGGCCAGCTGCACTGAATGCAAAATGGCCAAGTCGGAAAGCTGCTTTACAGTATAAGCGGTGTTATCAATATTGTGGTTTTTTTTAAGGCAAAAAAGATGACTTGCGTTTTTAAGAACGCCTGACCGACTGCGAAAGAACAACCTTCGGGCGCGGGGGCAGCCTCACACAGGAAGCCTGAACTCTTTGTGAGCATGCCCCCACAAAAAACCTCCTCAAGTAACACCGACTGGTGCCGATACTGAAATCGACGACTCTTATCAGGCCCAGTAGCCGGTAAAGAATTTCCGCGCACACGCAACAGGAGAAGGCGCACCATGACCACCGAAATTTCAGCCACCAGCCCAGTCCAGCCCATTGCACATGTGGCGGCCCCTGTGCCTGCGCCCGCCACGGCACACACCGCCCCCACCGCCCATGTCGCAGCCGCCACGTCGCCAGCCACCGCTGCGGCAGAAGCCAAACCGGTAGAAGCCAAGCCGAAGTTTGAGCCCTTGGTCTCTTCAGAAGAAAGACGCGAAAACCTGCGTTCGGCCATTCAACGCCTGAACGACATGATGCGCGAGGGCAGCCGCGACCTGAACTTCAGCATGGATGAAAGCACCGACAGGGTGGTCATCACGGTCAAGAATGCCAACACGGGTGAGATCGTTCGGCAGATCCCCGATGCCGCCCTGCTGCACGTGGCACACGACCTGGAAAACCTCAAGGGCGTGTTGCACAACCAATCGACTTGATCGCTTGTTTTTACACAATTGCTCTCAAGTTATTTACGCAGCCGCCGAATCATTAGCTAACAGAGATCAAATTCGAATTTCTGTAAAAACGGCAGGTCCTACTCCCTCTTGGTTCCTGCCAGACCTTTGAATCAGCCCATCAAGGAGTAAGACAATGTCAGTTATCAATACCAACGTGAAGTCACTGGTTGCACAGAACGCCCTCACCGTCAACAGCCGCAATCTCTCCAAAACCATGGAGCAGTTGTCCACAGGCAAGCGCATCAACGGCGCGTCTGACGATGCCGCTGGCCTGGCCATCAGCAACAAAATGACTTCGCAGATCAAGGGCCTGAACCAAGCGGTTCGCAATGCCAACGATGGCATTTCCATGATCCAGACCGCTGAAGGCGCAACCAAAGAAGTCACCAACATGCTGCAACGTGTGCGTGAATTGGCGGTGCAAGCAGCCAACGACACCTACGATGCCGCAGACCGCACCGCCATGCAAGACGAAGTCGGTCAGCTCGAAGAAGAGATCACACGCATCGCCACCAACACCAAGTGGAACGGCATGTCGGTTTTGTCGAGCGCACAAACCAAGAACCTGCAAGTGGGCATGGAGAACGCCACTGACTCGACCATTGAACTGAATTTGCAAGACATGACCGCCTCTGGCCTGGATGTCTCTGGTTTGGACCTGAGCAGCCACACTGCTGCGCAAGCTGTGTTGGACAAAGTGGACACTGCCATTGCCACCGTGGATTCTTTCCGCTCGGATCTGGGCTCGAAGATGAACCGCCTGAATTACGCTGCCGACAACATGAGCAACGTGTCGCTGAACACAGCCGCCTCACGCAGCCGTATTGAAGACACCGACTACGCACAGACCACCACCGAGCTGGCCCGCAGCCAGATCATTCAGCAGGCCGCAACCGCCATGCTGGCACAAGCCAACCAGCAACCCTCGTCCGTGTTGTCCTTGCTGCAGTAAGCGGCAACTCCTCGCCTCTCAGTCAGCTGACCCGTCAGCTTGATTGGGGGGCGTTGTCGCATGCAGCCCCCGTCCTGATGGGCTGGGGTTTGCATGCATTTCGTTTGACGACCCAGCACTTGAGGAGAGGCGACCATGTCCAGCATCGCCACCAACATCAACGCCGCACGGGCCGAGCACGCCATGACCGATGCCGCTCAACAGGTGGACAAATCCACCCTGCAGCTGGCCACGGGCCGCCGCATCAACTCGGCAGCCGATGACACGGCCGGCATGGCCATTGGCAGCAAGCTGACCGCACAGTCCATCAGTTTGCAACGCGCCATGCACAACGCCAACGATGGCGTGTCCATGCTGCAAACGGCTGACGGCGCGGCCGGCAGCATGACCGATGCACTCACCAGAATGCGTGAAATTGCGCTGCAAGCCGCCAACGACACGAACAGCGATTCAGACCGATTGGCTCTGGACAACGAGTTCACGCAACTGCGCGAACACCTGGGCGCATCCATTGACGGCGCCAAATGGAACGGCAAAAAATTGCTCGATGGCAGCACGGCCAGTGTGAACCTGCAAATTGGCGCCTCGTCCGGCGACGGCCATGCCGTGGACATGGCCGATTTCAGAGGCTTGTCGGCGCTGACTGCCGCCGGCATCAGCAGCCGAGGCGATGCCTTGTCGGCGCTGGACGCGATTGACAGCAGTTTGGCCAGCATCGATGAAGCCCGCGTGAAATGGGGTGCCAACATGAACCGCCTGGTGCATGCCAGCGATTCGTCCAGCAACGTTGCGCTGCACCTGGATGACTCGCGCAGCAAGATCATCGACGCCGACTATGCCAAAGCCACGGCCGATCTGGCCAAGGCGCAAATACTCCAGATGGCGGGCAAAGCCATGTTGTCGCAGGCCAACCAGGCGCCTATTTCGGTGTTGCGCTTGTTACGCTGACCGGCACTCTGCCCCATCATCTGCCGCCCCTTTTCTTCAAGTGCGCGGCAAACAGCCATCCCGGCACCCAGCGCATGACCTTGGGGCGGGCGAATGGCCTGCGAAAAATGACCGCCATGGCGCAATGGAGCGGTTAAATATTCGGGCAGTGTCAAAAAATCGTCTTTGACGCCCCCCCTCCCCGATGACTCAACCCGCCAAACCGCTGAGAAAGGCCTGTTTGGGCTTCATTTGGCATGGCGCAAAATTTGCTTTATCCCCTTCAAGCCAGTCATAAAGGGTGACTGGGGCTCAACCCTCGGGGGAGTAATGAAGCGATGAGCGACTCAATGAAACATCTTTCCAATCTGTTCAAGAAGTACAACTTGGGATGTGGCACGCATCTGTATCCAGGTTACTTGAACATCGGCTTTTGGAGCCACCTGGGCGACGACGCCATCTACAAGGACCTGAACGGCACCCAAGGCACATTCATGATGAACCATGACTTGCGCAACGGGATACCGGCTGAGGACGATTCGCTCGACCTGGTCTACCACTCCCACATGCTCGAGCACCTCTCCTATCTGGATGGCATCAGTTTCATCAAAGAGTGCTACCGGGTCTTGGCACCGGGAGGTCGCATGCGCGTTTTGGTGCCCGATCTCGAGATCTGGATCAACGCGTACACCAATAAGAATGAATTCTTTTTCGAAGAGTACCGCAAGGTACTGGATCCCAATATCTACGTCACCCCTGCCGCGATCTTCATGGGCATGCTACACAACCATGGTCACGAATGCGGTTACGACTTCGCGTCGTTGAAGTGGCTCGTCGAGCATGCTGGTTTCGTCAACGTGAAACGGACCCTGTACGCAGACAGCACCATCGAAGACATCTTGACCATTGAGCCCCAAATGCCGCTTCGGGTCATGGAATCCCTGTGCATCGAATGCGAAAAACCCCTGGAGACGGAGGCATCCAATGGCTCTTGAATCGGTGGCTTCGCCTCTGGCGGTGTCAAAACCCATCCTCTCGCTCATCGTCCCCACCCACCTGCGACCTCAGCTGCTCAGCCGAGCGCTGGCATCCGTCAACGCCCAAGCGGGGCGCGACCAGATTGAGGTGATTGTGGTCTCTGATGTCATTGACTCTGCGACCGACGAGGTCTGCGCCAACTTGCTCGGCAAGGGTGACATCTACGTGCGCAGAAACGGGGCACCCGGCCCTTCGGCCAGTCGAAACCTGGGTCTGAAACTGGTGCGCGGGCAATACACCATGTTCCTGGACGATGACGATGCCTGGCAAGAGGGGTTCTGTGCGTCCCTGTTTGCCCAGTGGCCACAACTGCCTGCGACAGCGCTCTACTTTGATTGCACGGTCATCAAAGAAAGCCGCCCGGCCTCAGGCCCGATCAAGCTGGCCGAGCAAGCGCTCGATCTGCGTGAACGCCTCACCCTGGACGTGTTCGTCAAGAACCAGGTCCACATGTCCTGTTTCATGTTCTCGCGCCACCTGCTTGCAGGTTTAGAGTTCGACGAAACCATGCGGGCCTACGAGGATTGGGACTTCCTCCTGGCCGTGTTCAGCCGACAGATGCCCATTCACCTACCCATCGCCTGCTCCCTGGTGAGTGAGGTTGACGACACCACGACCGACCGGCGGGGTTCCAGCGCAGCCGCCACCAACTTCAACGCCGTCATCGACTATCTCTACGTCTACCGACGCCATGCTGCGCCAACCCCCGAGATTCAACTCCAGCGCAAATCCATGCTCGCCGTTGCGGGACTGGACCTGCCGCAGCAGCTGCTTTGACCACGATGACCACCCCGACCCACTTTCTCGTTGTCGCCCCGCCCTACTCGTCGCGATCCGGCGGCATCATGGTGTTGCACGAGCTTTGCACTGCGCTCAATCAAATTGGCGAGCAAGCCGGCCTCCTTCTCATCACCGAGGGCAGCCAAGCGGCACAAAATTTCAAGTTTGGCTACTCCGCAGATGCGCAATTCCATGACCCCAACGGAATGCACCATGACTACTTCACTGGGCGTAGCTTGCAAGAAATTTCGGACTACACACGCAACGCGGTGGTCATCTATCCAGACATCGTCCAAGGCAACCCCCTGGGCGCCAGTCGTTACGCCACCTATGTACTGGGGTTCCCGAAATTCGAGATCGATTCCGAGTTCGTGATCAGCTATTCGAGCAGCTACATTTCAAACCCCGACTGCATCCTGTACAAACCCTTTGTGTCAGAGCACATGCACAACCGCGGCACAGTGCACTGGAGCCAGCGCAGCCTGTGCCTGACCTACATCGGCAAAGGACAGGAATACGCCGACTGTCACCTCGTTCCCAATACGCTGTTGGTCGAGCGCGATTGGCCGCGCGACAAACAACAATTGGCGCTGCTGTTGCGCCAATGCAAGTATTTCTATTCATGGGATTGCCTGAGTGCCACGAACATCGACGCCGTGTTGTGTGGCGCGGTCCCCGTTCTCATGCAGGACAAGCAGTTGCCCAGGTCCGTCGTGGACAGCTTGGAAATGGGGGCTTTGCCACCCATGACCTACGAGCCCGGGATGGACTCGCGGGCGACGCCACCCCATGTGTCGGCCATCGACCAAACCATGGACAACATGGTGGGCAAACTCAACGCGTACTCCGCCAGCTGGCTCGATCAGGTGGGCGAATTTGTCCAGCACATCAAGCGTCGTCCCTGAATACGGCATAGCGGTCGTGATGGACAAGTATGATGCGCCAAGGGCTGAAAAAGCATGATTAACCTAACCGACAGTCGCAAGTGATGATGGCACTGGTCACGCTGAGTTCTGGAAAAAAATTTTCAGCCCCGTCAGGGGTGTCGATTCTGGACGCCGCTTCACAAGCCCACATCGCGCTGCCCTACAGCTGCAAAACAGGCCGATGCAGCACGTGCAAGTGCAAGGTCATCAGCGGCGCCACCCAAGCATTGCATCCCGAGGTCGGTCTGACTGAGGCTGAAAAGGCCGAGGGTTGGATTTTGAGTTGTATTCGGAGTGCGGCATCCGATGCTCTGCTGGAAGTCGATGATTTGGGTGACGTGGTGTTGCCCATCGCCAAAACCTTGCCCTGCCGCATCAACGCCATCGATCGTTTGACACACGACGTGGTGCGTGTTTTTTTGCGGCTCCCGCCGAGCGCAGATTTTCGCTTCATCCCAGGTCAATACATCGAAGTGATTGGCCCCCAGGGTATCCGGCGCAGCTACTCGCTGGCGAATGCTTGCTCAACAGAAAAACTGCTGGAACTCCACATTCGGGCTGTTGCCGGTGGGGCCATGAGTCACTACTGGTTTAACCAAGCCCAACCGAATGACCTGCTTCGCCTGAACGGCCCATTGGGCACGTTCTTCTTGCGCGAAACTGCGGGCGTCGACCTCATCTTTCTCGCCACCGGTACCGGCATGGCACCCGTCAAGGCCATGCTCGAGTCCATGCCCACGCTTTTACCCGACCAGCAACCCAAGTCGGTCACAGTCGTGTGGGGCGGACGCCAGTCACACGATCTGTACTTGGATGTGACGGAGATACCCGGTTCGCACACTTACATTCCCGTCCTGTCGCGTCCATCGGATGCCTGGAATGGTGCAACAGGCTATGTTCAGGATGTCCTGCTGGCGTCAAAACCAGATCCAGCAAAATCAGTGGTCTACGCCTGCGGTTCAGATGCCATGATTCAAAGCGCCAGGAACCGATTGGTACAGGCGGGCTTGCCAGAGAAACGTTTCCACTCCGATGCTTTTGTCAGCTCCGGAAAAAATTGAGGAAATCAATATGAAAGCAGTCATTTTTGCCGGAGGTCTGGGTACACGGCTCAGCGAAGAAACTTCGACACGGCCCAAACCCATGGTGGAAATCGGGGGCAAGCCGATTCTCTGGCACATCATGAAAATGTATTCACACCACGGCGTGAACGACTTCATCATCTGCTGCGGCTACAAGGGTTACTTGATCAAGGAATACTTTGCCAATTATTTCCTGCACATGTCCGACATCACGTTCGATATGCAGGCCAACCAAATGGAAGTCCACCAAAAACGTGCCGAACCTTGGAAGGTGACCTTGGTCGATACGGGTGACAGCACCATGACCGGTGGGCGTTTGCTGCGTGTTGCCAATTACGTTAAAAACGACGAGGCGTTTTGTCTGACCTACGGCGACGGCGTCGGTGACAACGACATCTCCGCCACCATCGCCTTTCACCGCCAACACGGAAAAGCGGCCACACTCACGGCCACTTACCCAACGGCTCGCTTTGGTGCACTCGATATCCAAAATGGCCAAGTCAAAAGCTTCCAGGAAAAGCCCCGGGGTGATGGTGCATTGATCAATGGTGGTTTTTTTGTGCTGTCCCCCAAAGTACTTTCGTACCTCAAAGATGACCGCACAGTTTGGGAGCAAGAGCCCCTGATGCAATTGGCCGCAGAGGGTGAATTGATGGCCTATCCGCATTACGGTTTTTGGCACCCCATGGACACCTTGCACGACAAAAACACCCTTGAAAAACTGTGGGCAGACGGCACTGCACCTTGGAAAAAATAGGACTGAAGCCCGTGCTGTCCCAAACCAACCCTGACTTTTGGCGCGGCAAACGCGTCCTGCTGACTGGCCACACAGGCTTCAAAGGCAGTTGGCTGAGCCTGTGGCTGCAATCCATGGGAGCGACCTTGCGCGGAATCGCGCTGGAGCCGCCCACTGAGCCCGCCTTGTTTGTTGTCGCCCGAGTCGCTGACGGCATGGAACACCGCATCGTCGACATCTGTGACTTTGCTGCGGTGAAGGCACAGATGGATGAATTCCAGCCAGAAATCGTTTTCCACTTGGCCGCGCAGCCGCTGGTGCGCCTTTCTTACAGCCAGCCCATCGAGACCTACGCGACCAACGTCATGGGCACGGTCCATGTGCTTGAAGCGGCCCGTCACGCTGGCTCGGTGAAGGCGATCGTCAACGTCACCACGGACAAGTGCTACGAGAACCGCGAATGGGTTTGGGGCTACCGCGAAGATGAACCCATGGGCGGACATGACCCCTATTCCAACAGCAAGGGCTGTGCAGAACTGGTGAGCGCAGCCTACCGCCAATCTTTCCTGACGGAGGCGGGCATCGCCATGGCAACCGCCCGTGCGGGCAACGTCATTGGTGGGGGTGACTGGGCACTCGATCGGCTGGTTCCCGACATCCTGCGTGCCCTGGAAAAGCGTGAGTCTGTACAGATCCGAAATCCGCACGCCATTCGCCCATGGCAGCATGTGCTGGAGCCCCTGTCGGGCTACCTGCTGTTGGCTGAACGCCTGACCCTGCACGGACAAGACGATGCAGAGGCTTGGAATTTTGGCCCACGCGACGAGGACGCACGCCCTGTGCAATGGATCGTTGAACATCTTTGCGAGAACTGGGGCAGCAGCGCATCTTGGACCCTGCAACCCGGCGACCATCCGCACGAAGCCAGCTTTTTGAAGTTGGATATTTCCAAAGCACGGCAGCGTTTGCAATGGGTGCCCCGCTGGCCCCTGGAAACCGCACTCCAACACATTGCACAGTGGCATCAAGCCTGGCTCCAGGGTCAGGACATGCGCACCGTTTGTCTGAACCAGATTAACCAATACAGATCCACCCCATGAACGCGACAACCGTCCATTTTCAACCGCAGCTGGACAAGCTGCGCAGCCAGATCAGCGCGCTGGTGCAGCAATACGCCGACATCGCCTACGCACCCAAGGCTTTTGTGCCAGGAGAAAGCACTGTCCCCGTCTCGGGCAAGGTGATCGGCGCGAAAGAGCTGCAGCTGATGGTCGACGCCTCGTTGGACGGTTGGCTGACCACCGGCCGCTTCAACGCGCTGTTCGAACAGCGCTTGGCAAAGTTTCTGGGCGTCAAGCACCTGATCACGGTGAACTCAGGCTCGTCGGCCAACCTGGTCGCCTTCTCCACGCTGACCAGCCCCAAGTTGGGCGATCGCGCCATCCAGCCAGGGGACGAGGTGATCGGCGTTGCCGCCGGCTTCCCCACAACGGTCAATCCGATCATTCAGTTTGGCGCTGTGCCGGTGTTTGTCGACGTGGACTTGGCCACACACAACATTGATGCGTCAAAAATCGAGGCGGCCATCACGCCAAAAACCAAGGCCATCATGCTGGCCCACAGTCTGGGCAACCCGTTCAACCTCGAAGTGGTCACCACGTTGTGCAAGAAGCACCAGCTTTGGCTGGTGGAAGACTGCTGCGACGCGCTGGGTGCAACCTACAACGGCCAGTTGGTCGGCACCTTTGGTGACATCGCCACCTTGAGCTTCTACCCGGCACACCACATCACCATGGGCGAAGGCGGTGCCGTGTTCACCAACAACGCCGAGCTCAAGCTGATCGCCGAATCCTTCCGCGACTGGGGCCGTGATTGCTACTGCCCGCCTGGCAAGGACAACACCTGCGACAAACGCTTTTGCTGGACCAAGAAGGAACTGGGCGGCGACCTGCCCGACGGCTACGACCACAAGTACACCTACAGCCACCTGGGCTACAACCTCAAGATCACCGACATGCAGGCCGCCTGCGCACTGGCGCAGATGGACCGGGTGGACGAATTCATCGCCAAGCGCCGCGCCAACTTCGCCTACCTCAAGCATCGCCTGGCGAGTCTCGAGCAGTTCTTGCACTTGCCACAAGCCACGCCCAACTCCGAACCCTCCTGGTTTGGTTTCCCCCTGGTATTGAAGGAAACGGCGGGCGTGAAGCGGACCGACCTGATCAACTTCCTGGAACAGAACAAGATCGGCACGCGCCTGTTGTTCGCCGGCAATCTAACCAAACAACCTTATATGGCGGGCCGGAACTTCCGTGTCAGCGGCGAGCTGACGAACACCGATACCGTGATGAACCAGACCTTCTGGCTGGGCACTTTCCCGGGATTGGATGTGCCGCAGCTGGATTACATCGCCGACAAACTCGAAGAATTTTTTGGTATTGGCTTTTAAGCAGAGGTGTCCAAATGAGAGAAATTGCAGCCAACGCAGCCCTGATTCAGGGACAACCCATGTTCAAGGTGATTGACAAAGTTAAGCAGCTCGAGGCACAAGGCCGCCACATCGTTCATCTCGAAATCGGGGATCCCGACTTCACGACGCCACGTCACATCGTTGAGGCCGCAAAGCAGTCACTGGATCTCGGCGAGACCCATTACGGCAGCAGTTGGGGCCTGGCTGATTTTGTGGAAACGATGCGTCAAGCCACGCACAAGTCAAGAGGCTTCTTGCCAGATGTCAACCAAGTCCTCGTCACCCCGGGGGCCAACATCTCCATTTTCTATGCCATTTTCTGCCTGGTGAATCCCGGGCAAGAGGTGCTGGTCCCTAACCCTGGGTTCCCAACCTATCTGTCATCGATCAGCATGTGTGGGGCCACGGCTGTGCCCTACCCCTTGCATGACAAAAATGGCTTTCGCATGCGGGCAGCAGACATCGAACCGTTGATCACGCCTCGAACCCGTCTGTTGATCATCAACAGCCCGCAGAACCCCACGGGGGCGATCACCGAGCCGGAACATCTGAAGGAGATTTATGAGCTGGCCGAAAAGCACGACCTCTACATCTATTCCGATGAAATCTATTCTCGGATGGTTTATGAAGAAGGCCGTTTCTTCTCTATTTCCAGTCTTGATGAAGCGCGCGAACGTGTCATTTTGTCCAACGGCTTCAGCAAAGCATTTGCAATGACCGGCTGGCGGCTGGGTTCGGTCATTGCCCCCAAGGTGATTGCAGAGCGGATGATGATGTTGCTTCAAACCACATCCTCTTGTGTTTCCGCATTTGTCCAGCGGGCTGGCATTGCAGCGATTGAAGGCGATCAATCACCGGTCCAGGAAATGATGGCGACGTACCGCAGAAGACGGGATCTGCTGGTGAATGGCTTGAATGCGATTCCTGGCATGGCGTGTCACCTTCCAGGTGGTGCGTTTTATGCTTTCCCCAATATTTCCAGTTTTGGCCTCAGCTCGGAAGAGTTTGCGGATGTGATGCTGGAAAAAGCCAATGTGGCCTTGTTGCCAGGATCGAACTTTGGGTCCCAGGGCGAAGGATTTGTCCGCATGGTTTACGCCTCTTCAGAGGCCAATATCCAATTGGCGCTCGAACGCATCGCCGAAGCTTGTCGACATTTGTGAAATGGGAGCTCATATGATCCGCGTATCCGACTACATCGCCCAATTCATCAGCGACCGCTTGGGCCTGAAAGACATCTTCATGTTGTCCGGCGCGGGCAGCATGCATCTGACAGATGGCGTGGCCTGCAACCCCAAGTTGCGCGCCATTTGCGTGCACCATGAACAGTCCGCCTCCATGGCGCTCGAGGCTTACGCAAGAACGAACGAGAACTTCGGCGTGGGTTATTTTTCGACCGGGCCAGCCGCGCTGAACGCGCTGACCGGTCTGGGTGGCGCGTGGCAAGACACAGTGCCTTGTCTGTTCATTTCCGGTCAGGTCAAGCGCTCCACTTGTTCGCACACCGAAGGCGTCCCTGGGTTGCGCCAGTTTGGCGTTCAGGAATTGGACATCATCCCTGTCGTCTCCAGCTTGTGCAAATACGCCGTTCATTTGACGCAGCCCGAGATGGTTCGCTATGAACTTGAAAAGGCGGTGAGCATCGCCAAAAGTGGTCGGCCAGGCCCCGTCTGGATCGATATCCCGATGGATGTGCAATCGGCGCTGATCGACCCAGACACTTTGCCTTCGTATACCGCGATGGAGCCCGTGCCCACCGGCAGTGATGCCGTCCTGGACGAGTTGAGGGATTTGTTCATGCAGGCCGAGCGGCCCGTCATCATTGCCGGTCGCGGCGTTCGTTTGGCAGGTGCCCAAGCCGTGCTGCAAGCGCTTGCCACCGAATTCAACGTTCCTGTCGTGACGCCCTATCTGGGCATTGACAACCTGCGACACGATCTGGACATTTACATTGGCAAGACGGGGGTCAAGGGCGACCGTCCCGCCAACTTCACCATGCAAAACGCCGACCTGGTCATTGCGGTCGGGACCAGTCTGCACATTTCGGTGATTGGCTATGAATACGAGCAATTCGCGCGGGCTGCGAAGAAAGTGGTCATTGACATCGACCTGACCTCGCATCGCAAGCGCACCATCCAGATCGATCGCATGATCGAATCCGATGCCAAACAGGCATTGGACGGCCTTTTGACGCGGCTGCATGAAGCCAATTTCAAGAGTGTCAGCGCCCCATGGTTGCAACGGTGTGTGGGATGGAAGAAAAAATACCCTGTCTGCTTGCCGGAATATGCCAACACCGTTGGCGCCATCAACGTTTATTCCTTCATGGACCGTCTGTCTGCCTTGACGGGTGAAGGTGATGTATTCATTGGCGATGCAGGCTCTGCGATTTATGCAGTCTCTCAGGGCTTGATTCTGCGCCACAACAACCAGCGCTACATCCCTTCCAGCGCCATGGCCACCATGGGGTACACCGTCCCTGCGGCCATGGGTGTTTCAGCAGCACTCGGCGACAAGCGCGTGATGGCGATCACCGGTGATGGCTCCCTGCAACAAAACATCCAGGAATTGCAAACCATCTTGCATTACAAGCTTCCCATCAAATTGTTCATCTGGAACAACGATGGGTATTTGTCGATCCGTGCCTCACAAAAGAATTACTTTCAAGAACGCTATATTGGCGAAGGGGCTCGGTCTGGGGTGTCCATTCCAGACACACTCAAAATTTGTGCCGCCTACGGCTTGCCCGCTGCGCGTGTCAGCGCACTCTCTGAATTGGATGCGGCCATACAAAAAGCCTTTGACCACGATGGGCCCTATGTCCTTGAAATCATGACGCCACCGGAACAAGCCATCATTCCAAGCGTCTCATCGCGCGTCAATCCTGACGGCTCCATGAGCTCCAGACCACTGGAAGACATGGCGCCATTTCTGGACCGCGAGGAGTACCGCAGCAATCTTCTTGTCGACGAAATATGAGCATCGCGATCCTCGGTGCGAGCAGCCAGATCGCCAAAGATCTGATTTTTTCATTTGCCAAGGCCGGCCGTCGCGATCTCTTACTCTATGTCCGCAGCACCGATCGCACGAGCGCTTGGGTTGTTGAACATGGCCTGCAACACGCCTGTTCTGTTCACCACCATGACACCTATGGCTTGATGCCCCATGACGTGGTGATCAACTTCGTCGGGGTCGGTGACCCCATGCGCACAGCAGAAATGGGCTCGGCCATTTTGCCCATCACGGCGCATTTTGATGGTCTGGTGATGGCAGGGTTGGAACAGCACCCCCATCGCCGCTACCTGTTCCTTTCAAGCGGCGCTGTTTACGGCAATTCTTTTACCGAGCCCGCAACGGCGGACACGCAAGCCACGATCGCCATCAACGCCATTCGGCCTCAGGATCGCTATGCGATGGCCAAACTGTACGCAGAGGTGGGGCACCGAGGCCGGCCAGATTTGGCCATCGTCGACTTGCGTGTTTTCAATATTTTCAGCCGGACACACGACATCAACGCCCGATTTTTCATCACCGACATCGTTCGAGCCATACGGGACAAGCGCAGCCTGCAAACATCCACCGACTACATGGTGCGGGACTTCATGCACCCACAGGATTTTCACCAACTGGTCGAATGTCTCCTGGCTGCCCCTCGGGCCAATTGCGCCATCGACTGTTATTCGCGGGAACCGATCGACAAGCCATTGTTGTTACAGACCATGGCCGAACATTTTGGGCTGCACTACGAGGTCGTTGCAGGCACGACTGCTTCGGTCAATGCAACGGGCGCCAAGCCGTTCTATTACTCCCTGAACCGAAAAGCAGCCGAATTTGGCTACCAACCCCAGTGGTCCTCACTGGAGGTCATTTTGACGGAGACCGCAGCCATCTTGGATGGGGAATCTGCTGCCGCTTAATTGGCATACAAACCATCGAAACAAATCGACAGTGCCACCCCTGGTTTGAATTCTGTCTTTTCAGAATTTTGAATTTCCACGACACACTGGATGTAATCTGCATCCGTGCAAACAGCATGATTCAAGTGCCCACTTGCGGCACCGATACTCAAGCCCATGCGCGAAACCATGGTGGGACCATACTTGGTGATCAATGGAACACCGTTTCGAATGACATCGTTGCTCGTCGAGCCGCAGTTATAGGGATAAGTATCCAGATAAACATCACACAGTTTCAACCGCGCACAAAACTCCTTGTGCACTGTTCTTGCTGAAAAATGGATTCTCGACAAATCAGCATTGGCCTTGCGGGCCTGATTTTTCAGGTTTTCTGTTGTTGTCGGATTGTCATCAATCAGCCAAAGCACAGCGTTTGGCATTTCTCTGAGCAGTTGCATCCACACGGCAAACATTTCCGGTGTGATTTTGTAAACATTGCCAAACGCGCCCATCACAAACGCCTGTTCGGACAAGCCGACATCGGACCGTGTGACCATGGGCAAATTCTCGTCGGGTGGTGTCAAGGGAATGAAACTGCCTTCCACATACAGCGGCTTTTCCATGAAGTATTCGGTGTGTTCAGGCGGCAGCGCGTGGCGATCCGTGATCACAAAATCAAACCAGGGCATGCCTGTCGTGCCGATGAATCCCAGATAAGTGCCCTGCTTGGGCGCTGGGTGCAAGGCAAAAATGCCTGGCCGCGCCCCTGAGCTCAGGCCGTGCAGATCGACCATCACATCAATTTCGTCTTCCAAAATGCGCTCGGCCGCTTGCCTGTCGGTCAAGCTCTGAATGGGGCGGACATGGTCAAACATGCCCAGCAGGCGTTTACGGTGTTCGCTGCCATCGTCCGCCGTGAAGTCATAGGCAAACACCTCATAACGGTCGCGGTCGATGCCTTGCAACATGGTGGGCAGCAAAAACCCCACCGCATGCTCTCGCAGATCGCCCGATGCAAAGCCGATGCGTTTTTTGGGGTGGTGGTATTGCTTGACCTTGCACAAGCGCTCTTCTTTCAAGCCATAGGTGCGGGCCACAAAGGCGTGGGCGCTGAGCAACTGCAGCAGCGGGTCATCGGTCAATGCCAACATGGCCAGGGGCGATGTGGCCATGAGCATCTCGTTTTTGCTGATGCCCGGCAACGGCTTGTACACCGGCCATTCACAGGATTTTTGGCGGATGTGCACCCAGTGCTGGATCACGCCCGCTTGCTTGGGGTTGATCAACAGGCTGTGCTCCAGCGCTTCCAGAGCCTGGCGGTAATGCCGGTTGTTCTCATGCACGCGCCCGATGTGGTTCAGCGCCGCGGTCAACATGTCCGGGTCCACCGGGTCCTTGGCATAGCGTTGCCCCGTCAGGCCCGCCCAGGCGGCGATGGCCTGGGCACTTTGGCCCCGCTTTTCCAGCACCAAGCCCAGGTTGATGTGGGCTTGCGCAAAATCTGGCGCCAGCGCCAGCGCCTGTTCGTAGGCGTTTTGCGCCTGGTCCAGGTGTCCCAGTTGCTGCAACAAAGAGCCATGGTTGAACCACACCAAATGTTTGCGGGGATCGTCATGGTGGGCCAGCCACAAGGCATACAGATTGGAGGCGGCCTGGGCATGCCCGTCGCGTTGCAGCTGCTCGGCATGGCTCACCATGACGGAAAGTGCCATGCCACCACTGCTGACCAAGGCCACGATGTCCGGTTCAGTTTCCATGGGGGTGACGTCACTTGGGATCAAGTGGTGGGGCAGCGGCGCATTCATGGGGTCTCCTTCAATGGCTGATCAGGGCCGTTCAAACATGGCACAAATCATGCAAGTTGAGTGCCAGCTTATTGAAACTTTGCGTATTCAGTTTGAGGAAAAGCGTCATTTTTTCGACGATTTGAACCCCTCCAGCGGCAACAAACTGCCGCAACCGGGTTCAGTTTGCCGCAGTTTTGCCGATACCCAGGGGGTCATGGAGATCAAATGCTCCTTTCCCCCTCAAGTTTGCTCAGCTGCTGCCGATACGACAGATAAGCACAAAGTTAGGCGAGTCGTTTTCGCCAGGTTTTTGTAAAGACAGTCACTTTGTGACAGTGCAAGCCAACAATTTAAAGGGGTTCCCATGGTCTCATCCATCAGCTCATATTCGGCCACTCAGATCCGTCAGCTCAGCATTCCGAGCCTTGCCACGGCCGATATCGCTGCGCTTTCGCCCAGCCAGATCAAGGAACTCACCACCACCCAGATCAACCAGTTGTCGAGCACGCAGATCAGCGCCATCGAAACGGCTGATTTTGTGCAACTCACGGCCAAACAAATCAGCGCCTTTGACCCATCGCAGTTCAGCGATGGTCTGCTGACTTACGACAAAAACAAGTTGCAAGCCATGACGGGCAGTCAACTGGCCAGCCTGACCACCTCTCAACTGGCCACCTTCACCACGGCCCATGCCGCGGCGCTCGATGCTCGCGACATGGGGGCCTTGTCGGCAGGCCAGCTCAATGCCTTGTCCACCGACGTGGTGGCATCGCTCAGCAGCAGCCAATTGCAAGGTCTGAAAGCGGTGCAGATTGGCGGTTTGAGCAGCACGCAACTCAACGCGCTGGGCAGCAACCAGTTGCAAAGCTTGAGCAATGCGCAGCTCAAAGGCATCACCAGCAGCCAATTGGGGGCTTTGTCAACGCAAAATCTGCAGGCCTTGACCACAGGACAATTTCAGGGCTTGCTCGCCGCACAGCTCAACGGATTGGGCTCCGCACAGGTTCAAGCGCTTGAATCCGCCGATTTGGCCGCCATCAAGGGCACCACACTTGGCGGCCTGGGTACCTCACAAATCCAGGCGCTCAACTCGTCACAGGTTCAAAATCTGACCGCCCAGCAGCTCAAGGGCCTGAGCGGAAACCAGATCAAAGCCATGGACAGCGGCGACATTGCCGCACTGAGTACAGGCCAGATTTCCCAGTTCAAACAAGATCAAATTGGCCAACTCACCACCAGCCAGGTGCAAGCTTTGGGCACCCAGCAGGTGCAAGCCTTGGATGCCAACCAAGTGCGTGGTTTGACCACCACGCAGATGGCTGCGGTGACCACCAGTCAATTGTCCGCACTGACCACCGCGCAAGCCAAAACACTCAGCGCCACCCAGGTCAACGCCTTGAGCAGCGATCAGATTGCCAGCATCGAAACAGCGGATCTCGCCGCCCTGTCGGGCAGCACGGCATCGGGCCTGTCCACCACCTCGGTCAAGGCCTTGAGTTCGGGACAAGTGGCCTCGCTGACCGCCGGTCAGCTGCGCAGCCTGAGCACGGACCAACTGAATGCGATTGAAACGGCCGATCTGGCCAGCATGAGCAGCCGCCAGATCACCCAACTCTCGGCGGACCAGGTCAAGGGTTTGAGCACGACTCAACTGAATGCCCTGACCACCGACCAGTTCAGTGCCATGGACGCCCGACAAGTCAAGGGCATGACCACGGCACAGATGGCTTCGCTGTCAACAGACAAAATCAAAGCGCTGACCACCACACAGGTCAAACAACTGTCGGCCGACCAGCTGAACGCGCTCACCGCCAAGATCAGCGCCATTGAAACGGCGGACATCGCCGCGATTTCCGGAGCTTCCGCAGGTCAACTTTCCACCGCATTTGTTAATGCACTGAGCTCGGACCAGGTCAAGGCCCTGGACAAAACACAACTGACCGGCATGACCAGTGTGCAGTTGCAGGCCCTGGAAACGGGTGATCTGGCCAAAATGAGCACCGCACAGCTCAACACGCTGCGCGCGGATCAAGTGGGGCAACTCACCACCGGTCAGCTGAACAACCTGACAAGCAGCCAGTTGCAAAGCCTGAGCGCCAAACAATTGGGCGGACTGACCACCGGACAAATGAGCACGTTGACCACGGCCAACCTGGCCACCCTGGGCAGCGATCAAGTCAAGGCATTTTCTGCCACCCAACTCAACGCACTCAGCTCCACTCAGGTGGCAGGACTGACCTCCACCGCACTGTCGTCGATCAACGAAGCCGCATTTGCCAAACTGTCCACCGATGTCCTGCAGGCCCTGACCACAGGACAGGTTGGCCATCTGACGAACAAGCAGATCCAGTCCATGGGCAGCAGCCAGCTCAATGCAATGGCCACCGACGACTTGGCCAAGCTGGGCACTTCGCAGATTGCCGCCTTGTCTGCCAGCCAAATCAAGTCGTTGTCCACCAGCCAGCTCAACAGCCTGACGACCACGCAGTTTTCCTCGCTCTCGGCCATCCAGATCGGCGGCTTGTCCACCGCGCAAATGGGGGCCCTGTCGACCGACCATGTCAAGGCGCTCACCACAGGCCAGGCCGCCAATTTGACTGCCACCCAGCTCAATGGCTTGACGACCACCCAGATCGGCAGCATGGACACGTCGGACGTGGCGTCCCTCAATGCATCGGCTTTGGGCAAGTTGTCCACCGCCAACGTGGGCGCGCTGAGCAGCGACCAGGTCAAAGCATTGGATGGACGGCAGCTCCAGTCCATGAACTCGGCACAATTGCAAGCCCTGGGTGATGATGTCACCAAGCTCAACACCGCCCAACTCAGCGGCCTCAAAGCCAGCCAAATCAGTGGTTTGACCACCGCACAGCTGGACGGCCTGGACACCGACCAATTGCGTTCGCTCACAGGCTCGCAAGTGGCGGCCATGACCACCGCACAGTTTGCCGCGCTCAGCAGCGCTGACTTGAACAGCCTGACCTCCAGTCAGTTTGGCTCGGTCACCGCCACCCAGCTCAATGCAATGAGCTCGATTGCAACCTTGACCACAGAAGACCTGGTCGCCATCAACGACACCGCAGTGGCTGGTTTGAGCACGACCGCCATCCAGGCCCTGACCACCACCCAGGCCGAACAACTGACGGCCAACCAGATCAAGGCGCTCACCACAGACCAGCTCAATGCCATGGAGCAAGCGGACGTGGAGAAACTGACCACCAGCCAGGTGGCCGCACTCAAAGCCGACCAAGTAGGAGGTCTGAGCACCACACAACTGGGCCGTCTGAGCACAACGCAAGTCAGCGCACTCAGCGGTGCACACATTTCCCGGCTGTCAACCGACAGTGTGAAGTCTCTGTCCAGCGCCCAGGTGGCGGCCATCAACGTGACTGCCCTGCGCTCGCTCACAGCCGACCAAATCAATGCACTGGACACCGCCGACCTCGCGGCCATGGGCACCGCCCAGGTGGCCGCGCTGCGTGCAGATCAGATTCAGGGCATGACCACGGGCCAGCTGAATGTGCTGACCACGACGCAGGTCACGGCCCTGTCGGACGCCCAAGTGGGCAGCATGACCACCGCCCAGGTGGCCAGCCTGAAGACCGATGCCATCGCCACCCTCAACTCTGAACAGGTGACCGGTCTGAAGCTGCAGCAACTGGACGCCCTGAGCACCACCCAGATCAGCAAGATCAGCTCCGGCGCCATTGCGGGCCTGAGCGGCGGTCAGATCGGCAGTTTGTCCACCGACCAATTGGCCGCGTTGACCACCGGCCAAGCGCAGTCCTTGACCAATACCCAGATCCGGGCACTGACCACCGGTCAGCTGGCCGGCCTGACGACGGCCTCCATGGCCGCTTTGACCACGGCGCAGATCGGGGCTTTCAATGCCACCCAGCTGAACGCGCTGTCTAGCACGCAAATGGCGTCCTTGGAGACCACGGAAATTGCCGCGCTGGATGCACGCGTCGTCAGCGCCTTGAGCAATGGCAACGTCACGGCCTTGACCTCCAGCCAGGTGAATGCCTTGGGTTCGGCACAACTGCAAGCCCTGACCTCGGGTCAACTCAATGCGCTGGACACCGCTGATGTGGCCGCCATGGGCACCAGCCAGATCCAGTCCCTGACCACCACCCAGCTGGCCAGCGTGTCCACTGATCGGATCACGGCACTGACCTCGAGCCAGATCCAGTCCTTGACCAGTGCACAGGTTTCCGGCCTTACCACAACCCAGGTCGCCGGCCTGACCACCAGCCAGGTCGAGTCCTTGACCACCGCGCAGATTCGCGCCCTGAGCAGCAGCCAGATCGCCGCGCTGTCCAGCAGCCAGTTGGCGGCCATCCAGACATCCGACCTGGCCAACCTGACCTCGGCACAGATCACAGGCCTGAGCACCAGTGCCATTCAGTCACTGACCACTGCTCAGGTGGCCGCACTGAGCACCGCCCAGGTCAGTGCTTTGGGCACCACCCAGCTCAACGCCCTGAGCACTACCCAGGTGCAGGCCATCGAAACCGCCGATGTCGCCGCATTGACCGGCGCGCAGGTCTCCGGCCTGGCCACCAGCAGTGTCGCCGCCTTGACCTCCAGCCAAGTGAATGCCCTGGGTTCAGCGCAACTGCAAGCCCTGACCTCGGGTCAGCTCAATGCACTGGACACCGCTGACGTGGCCGCCATGGGCACCAGCCAGATCCAGGCACTGACCACCAGCCAGCTGGCCAGCGTGTCCACCGATCGGATCACGGCACTGACCTCGAGCCAGGTCCAGTCCCTGACCAGTGCGCAGGTTTCCAGCCTCACCACAACCCAGGTCGCCAGCCTGACCACCAGCCAGGTCGAGTCGTTGACCACCGCGCAGATCCGCGCCTTGGGCAGCAGCCAGATCGCTTCGATGTCCAGCAGTCAGATTGCGGCCATCCAGACCGCCGACCTGGCCAGCCTGACCACGGGACAGATTGCAGGCCTGACCAGCAACGTCATCCAGTCACTGACCACCACACAGGTAGCCGCATTGAGCACCACCCAGGTCAGCGCTTTGGGCACCGCCCAACTCAACGCCCTGAGCAGCACCCAAGTGCAGGCCATCGAAACCGCCGATGTCGCGGCACTGACCAGCGCGCAGGTCACTGGCCTGGCCACCAGCAACGTCGCCGCCTTGACCTCCGGCCAGGTGAAGACCTTGGATTCGGTGCAACTGCAAGCCCTGACCTCGGGTCAGCTCAATGCACTGGACACCGCTGACGTGGCCGCCATGGGCACCAGCCAGATCCAGGCACTGACCACTGCCCAGCTGTCACAAGTGCAAACCGACTCGATCGCCGCCTTGACGACCACGCAGGTGGCCTCCTTGTCCACCAGCCAAGTCGCGGCATTGACCACGTCACAAGTTGCGGCTTTGGATACGGCGCAAGTCAAGGCACTGGGCACCGCCCAGGTGCAGTCACTCAGCAGCGCCCAACTCAATGCCCTGAGCGCCGAAAAAGTCCAGGCGCTGGATACGGCAGACATTGCGGCATTGACGACAGGTCAACTGTCCAAGCTGTCCACCAGCAACGTGGCTGCGCTCACCTCGGCACAAGTGAAGGTGTTGGGCAGTGACCAATTGCAATCCCTGTCCAGCGCCCAGATCAATGCGCTGGATGCGGACGATGTGACCGCCATGGGGACCAACCAGATTGCTGCGCTGAGCACGGCCCAGATCAGCAAGCTCAGCAACGCCAACATTGAAGCGCTGAGCACCACGCAAGTGGCGGCCTTGAGCTCCGACCAGGTCGGGGCCTTGACGGCCAGCCAACTGCCCGTGATCAGTGATGCCCAATTCACCGCCATGGGATCAAGCCAACTGGCTGGCCTGACTTCTGGACAGTTTGCCGCTTTAAGTGAAAGCCAGGTGCAGTCCATGTCGACGGCCGAGGTCGCAGCGCTGAGCACGACCCAGGTGTCCTCCATGGGCAGTGGTGCCGTCTCGTTGATGACCACCGCCCAGATCAAGGCACTCAGCTCGGATCAAGTGACCAGTTTGACCACGACACAACTCAACGCGATGAGCGAAGAGCAGATCCAGGCACTGGACACAGCGGATGTGGCCGCCTTGACCACGGGCCAATTGGCCGGTCTGAGCAATGCCACGATGACGGAACTCAGTTCCGCCCAGGTCAAGGCCTTGACCACCAGCCAACTGCCCACCTTGGGGACTGGCCAGATCAATGCACTGGATGCCGATGACATTGGCGCCATGACCACGGGCCAGATTGCATCTCTGACCACCCAGCAAGTCAACAAGTTGAACAACGCTGCGCTGGAAGTCTTGTCGACGACACAAGTCGCCGCCCTGACCACATCACAAGTGGCCGCTTTGGGCACAGCCCAGATCTCGGTGCTGACACCAAGCCAGGTGGGTGCATTGGGAACCAGCCAGCTGCAAAGCCTGCAATCGAGCCAGTTCGCCGCCATGAACGAGGACCAAATCACCTCGATTGGGACGGACATCTCAGCTTTGACGACTGCCCAGATTGACAGCTTGCCCACCACACCGCTGCAATTGCTGAGCACAGGCCAGATCCAGGCATTGACCAGCACGCAAGTGCGCGCCTTGGGCACAACGCAGCTCAATGCCTTGACACAAGACCAATTGAACGCAATTGAAACAGCCGATCTGGCCAGCATGACCACGGGCCAAATCATTGGCCTGAGCAGCACACAGCTGCAGGCCTTGAGCTCCGGCCAGATTCGGTCGTTGACCAATCATCAGTTGGAAGCGCTGACCACGGCGCAGCTGAACAATCTGGAACCTGAAGACTTTGCACTGTTGACCACAGAGCAAATCAGCAAACTCACCACGACACAAGTCAGCAAACTGTCTGACACCATGTTGCAAAGCTTGACGACCACCCAGATGTCGACCTTGGACGGCGGGCAAGTGGCCGCCTTGACCACAGCGCAAATTGGTGTGCTGAATGTCGACCAAGTGGCTGCGATGACCAGCACACAAGTCAAAGCCATGGGCACAGCGCAACTCAATGCCCTGAATGCAGACCAGGTGGCTTCGCTGGGCACCGAGGACGTGGCGGCCATCTCGGTCACCAACTTGTCGGCACTGACGACGACGGTGATCCAGGCGATGACATCCAGCCAGGTGGTCAGCATGACCAACAGCCAGCTCAAGGCACTGAGTGCCGACCAACTCAACGCGCTGGATGCAGGCGATGTGGGCAGCTGGAGCAGTGCACAAATTAACCAGCTCACTGCCACCCAGATTTCGACACTGAGCACCACCTTCCTTGACGCTTTGACGACAGACCAGTTTGGCGCTCTGACGGCGACACAATTCACCGCACTGAATTCTGCACAGGTCAGTGGCCTGGCAGACACCAAGGTGGCGGCCATGACCTCGACCCAGATCCGGGTGTTGGCAAGCGACGAACTCAATGCCATGAGTTCCGTCCAGATTGCCGCCATCGAAACCGCCGATCTGGTGGCTTTGAGTGTCACCCAGGTCTCCGGCCTTGACACCAGCTTTGTCCAGGCACTGACCAGCGACCAAGTCACATCGCTGACGGCCAACCAGCTCAAGGCCTTGTCGGGTGACCAGCTCAATGCCGTGGACACCGCTGATTTGGCGGCCATTGCCACCGACAAGATCGTCTCGCTGACGGCCACCCAGATTGGCGAACTGAGCACGACCCAGCTGAATGCATTGAGCACGGATCAAATTCAGGCCCTGACAGCTAGCCAGGTCAAAGGCTTGACCACGGTACAGATGGACAGCATCAGCACCGCCAGCGTGAAAGCCTTGACCACCGCTCAAATGGACGCCTTGCTGGCCACGCAATTGAATGCACTGGACAGCAGTCAAATCAGCGCCATGGAGACAGCCGATCTGGCGGCAATTGACGTCTATCAGGTGGCCAGCCTCAGCACTGGTTTTGTCGATGCTTTGAGTACGACTCAGGTCGCAGCCTTGACCTCTGCACAGGTCGGCAAACTGACCTCAGATCAATTTGCGAAACTCGATACGGCTGACATCAAGGCATTGACAACGGAGCAGATGGCGACGGTCACTGCAACCCAGGTTAACGCTTTGAGCGCAACGCAAATCCAGGCTCTGGAAACCGCTGACCTGCAGAACCTGCGGGCTAGCCAGATCTCGACCTTGACGACCGATGCGGTGGCTGCATTGAGCACCGCTCAGACGCAAGCTTTGACGACCGACCAAATTGCCCGGATCACGGCAACGCAACTTGACGGCTTGGTGGGCAGCAAAACCACAGCCCAGATTGCCGCCTTGTTCACCTCGGATCAGGTCGGCACCGTGGTCGCGCCTGCGGTCTTGACGGCCACACAACTGTCGCAACTGGATACAACGCAAATCCAGGCATTGCGCAGCTGATCGGGAAGCAATCAGCCACAGAAAAGCTGACGTAAAAGCAAGTGGCACGTGAATTGCTTATCTGACGTAAACCCCACACCGGCAACCGTTTGCCGGTGTGGTCCGTCAGGAGCAACACATGTCAAATGCCGCAGTACACACGCAGACCCAATATGGTTTGCCGGACTTTCCACTCAACCTTGAGCTGGATCCTCCGTCCCCTGTCAAAGTCCGTGAGTGGGTGGCCGAGTTGTTCGGACAAAACCACCTCTCTTTGGCCATCGCACTGGCTGAAGCAGGCTTGGCTCTTTACCCCGACAGTGAAGATGTTCTGGTCATCGCTGCACTGGTGGCAGAAGTCCAGCAGGATTGGCAACATTCCCGCGAACTGCTGGAACATTTGATCCAAGTCCAGGCGGGTCACACACCGGCCCAAGTCTGGCATCACCTCGCCCGCGTGCTGCGTTGCGAAGGAAACCCCCAACGCGCTCTGTCTGTTGCCCAAAAAGCATTGGGACAACACCCCACCTCTGTAGATCTGCAGCAATTGGTCAACGAACTGTTGCCATCGCTGACCGATGTGCCGCGCACGGCCAAAGCGGCGTCTTGACGGAATTCCGTCGTTCTTGCCTGAACGGTTAGGTTTATTTCTGGCACGCATTGTGCTTATACCTAACCAACACCCGATGCGGCAATGAATGGCCGCCGTTAAAGAAGCCAGACTAAAACCAGGAGTCATTCCATGTCAGTCATCAATACCAACATCAAGTCATTGATTTCGCAAAACGCGCTGGCCCGCAACGCCCGCGATGTGTCCAAATCCATGGAGCAATTGTCCACGGGCAAGCGCATCAACTCGGCGGCAGACGATGCCGCCGGTTTGGCCATCAGCAACAAGATGACCGCGCAGATCCGGGGTTTGAACCAAGCGGTACGCAACGCCAACGACGGCATCTCGATGCTGCAGACGGCCGAAGGCGCCACGCAAGAGATCACCAACATGCTGCAGCGCATGCGTGAGTTGTCTGTTCAGGCGGCCAACGACACCTACAGCACCGACGACAGGTTGGCGCTTGGCAAGGAAATGGTCGAACTGGAATCTGAAATCACACGGATTTCCAGCAACACCAAGTGGAACAACATGTCATTCCTGGACAATGCCGGGATAACAAAAACATTCCAGGTGGGCATTGCCAATAACACAGACTCCACCATTTCAGTCGACTTCGTTGACCTGACCGCATCGGGCCTGGACATTGTGGGTCTGGCTGTTGACAGTCACGTTGCCGCACAAACTTCCCTGGACAAACTGGATGCTGCCATCTCCTCTGTGGATGATTTCCGTGCCAATGTGGGTGCCAAAATCAACCGCCTCAATTTCGCCATTGAAAACCTGAGCAATATCTCGATCAACACGTCGGCTTCACGCAGCCGCATTGAAGATGCCGATTTTGCCAAGGCCAGCAGCGAATTGGCGCGCACACAAATTATTCAGCAAGCGGCCACCTCGGTGTTGGCGCAAGCCAATACGGACCAACAGTCTGTCCTCAAACTCCTGCAAGGCTAAACTTCAGTCTTCAAACTGAGTGAGCCATGAAGTCATCTGCCCAAGAGCCTGCGCGGCCCGATGCGATGCCAGCAGAAAGTCGCGGACCTGATTGCTGGAAATGTGCGTACTTAAATATCACTTATTTGCGTGCCACGCCGTACAGTTGTCAATTCATGGGTTTCAAATCCAAATGGCTACCGTCTCTGGAAGTTCTCAGAGCCGATGGTGAATATTGCCGAGGTTTTATGCCCAAAGCCATCAAGCCCGTACGCCCTGTCGTCAATATCAAAGCCTGAATGGAATTCAAGCCAATTTAAAGCCATTCGTTTCCATACAAATACTTGCAATTTGTCAAATGAATTCAGCAGAACAAAACAAATTGCATTGGACGTCCAATTCGCTTCTCAGTGGTAAAAAGCAAAACACTGATTTTGTCCGAACGGCCTGGGATGCGTCAAAAGAACACGATTTTGGCGCCTGGAATCCAAAAAGCGATTCGAAATCGAAAGCACCAGCTTTTCAAAGCAGCCATCCAAAACCAGCTCAAATAGATTCTGAAACGGATTCTATTGACCGTCTTTTTGACAGCCCCAATGGCACGCATTCAGACGCTGCTGAAATTTCAGCCTCTGATCACGCCAGCGCCGCCCCAGCTGAGCCAGCAAGCCCTGCCCCCCATCCGCCTGAAGCCGGGCCATTGACCGCCCCGGTGGAACTGAACGAGCAACAAATCAGAATTGCGCGTCAACAAGGGTATGTGCAGGGACTCAAAGACGGCATGGCAAAAACCTTGCTCGATCTGGAGTCGGAGCGATCCAAAGAAAGAGATTTGATTCAAACGATCACCTCCGAATTGCAATCGCTTCAAAATGATTCTTTTCGCTTGTTTGAACCACTCAGAAAACTGGCGCTGCACATTGCAGAACAACTGGTCAGGGGTGAATTGTCACTGTCGGGCGAGGCGATCGAACGCTTGGTCAAAGCTTGCGTGGCGGATTTGACCTCACAAGAAAATGGCATCACCCTGTCGGCCAACCCCCATGACCTGGATCGGGTTCGTCCTTTGCTCAAAAACAGCGACCCCCCGCTGCTTTTCCATGCGGACCATTCTTTGCTGCCAGGCAGCATTCGCGTGCGCGCCAACGACACAGTGATCGAGGACCTGATCGAGACCCGGCTGGAAGACCTGGCGCGCAAACTGATTTTTGAACCCGAGATTTGGTTGAAAAATGCCTCAAAGCTGGCCGGTGTCGAGGTTGAAACCCTGGAGCCAGCCTGGACTGACCTCAAGAAAAAGGTCACCGAACACAGCATTGACGATGTGGTCGAGAAAAACCCGTCCAACGCCACACAAGACACCGACCCTGCAACGCCACCCACATCGGCAGCCAGTCCCAGCGATGTCGGGCAAGCCTATCTGTAAAGCCGATTCCGTTTTTTGTGGGAGGCTGCCCCTGCGGCCGAAGCATTCGCACGCAGGGGTGCGCTCCCACAAGGCTCAGGGTCTTTTTGCAGGGTTCAGGTTTTTGTAGAAAGCCACCCCCTTGTTCAGGCCCCCGAGTTCCCTACGCTGTCAATGTTCCGTCAAGGCCTGTCAATTTTCCCATTTCAATTAATAAAATTAAAGTATCTGTTATTTTGCTTTTTAAGCATTTAGAGACGCTTAAATTTCTGGCACGAGGGTTGCTTTACACATGACAACAAATGTGAGGCCACGCTGTGAAGCCAATTGCTGCATCTACCCCTCTGGCCCTGTGGCTGGATCCCGAAAAATCGCTGAGTCCCGAGCACAGCCAAGCCCTGAACAGCAGTGGCTGGGCTTTGATGCCCATCCACACGCTGGATGCTTTGTTGTCGCAAGCGTCCGATGCGGCCCTGGTGGTTTTGCACCTGGGCGCGGACATGAGCCGTTTGCAAGCCGTGCAACAGCTCCTGCAAGACGCCGGCCTGAATACCCCGGTGGTGGCCCGTGTGGACCGCCATGAGCTGGAGATGGCCGTGGAAGCCAGCCGTTGCGGCGCCGTGGCGGTCCTGGCCAGCGACGATGTGCGTCCGGCCTCCTGGCTGCGTTTGCACAACCACATCAGCCCCAAACAAACACGCCCCACGGCACAACCCGTGCGCAACGTGGTGTTTGTGGACCCGGCCAGCCAGCACCTGTTGGCCCTGGCGCAAAAAGTGGCCCAGGCCGATGTGACTGCGCTGCTGGTCGGCCCCACCGGTTCGGGCAAAGAAGTGCTGGCCCGTGTGCTGCACGAAGCGTCTGCCCGGGCACACGGCCCGTTTGTGGCACTCAACTGCGCGGCCATGCCGGAGAACCTGATCGAAGACATGTTGTTCGGTCACGAAAAAGGCGCTTTCACCGGCGCACACCGCGACCAAAAAGGCTTGTTTGAACAAGCCCAGGGCGGCACCTTGTTTCTGGATGAAATCGGTGAAATGCCCATGCACCTGCAAAGCAAGCTGCTGCGCGTGCTGCAAGAGCGCCAACTCACCCGCCTGGGGGGACAAAGCGTCATCCTGCTGAATGTGCGCATCGTCGCCGCCACCAACAAAGACCTGAAAGCCGCCATCGCCGCGCGCGAGTTCCGCGAAGACCTGTACTACCGCATTGCCACCTTCCGCATGCGCTTGTTGCCCTTGGCCGAACGGCCTGGCGACATCATTCCCCTGGCCATGCAGTGCCTGTTGCAACACGACAAGAAACCCTGGCAACTGCACCCCCAAGCCCAAATGCAGCTGCTGCAATACCCCTGGCCTGGCAATGTGCGTGAGCTGGAAAATGTCATGCGCCGCGCCATGGTGCTGTGCAGCGACCACCTGATCACGCCAGCGCACTTGATGTTTGACGACTGGTTGACCACCTGCGCACCCACGCCCGCCCCCATGGCCATGCCCGCAGCGACACCCGTGTTGGCACAAATGCCCATCCATGTGCCGACCAATGTGACGCCTACAGCGCTGGAAGACTTCATGCAATCGACCTTGCAGAAGCTGGACCCGCAAGACCATGCCCCATTGAACAACGCAGACAGCGCAGCCGACAGCCAGCGAACCGACCTGCACAGTGCGGTCCGCATGAACGAACACCAGGTGATCATGGCCACCTTGGCCACCACCCCCAGCAAAACCGAAGCCGCCAAGCGCCTGGGCATCAGCCCACGCACCCTGCGCTACAAACTGGCCCAGTTGCGTGAGCACGGCCTGGGCATGGCCAGCGCGGCTTGCTGAAGGAGACACCCATGATCGACAAAGCCATTTCTCCCGCCAGCATCCAATCGATGCTGCAAACCCTGCGCAGCCACCAGGCCGAAGCGTCAGGCAGAACAGCGGGCATGCCTGGCGCCACCGAACTGACCGGTGGCACAGGCGGTGTGCAAAAAACAGGTTTTTCTGATCTGGTCACGGGTGCGCTCGGCCAAGTCAACCAACTGCAAGTCCAATCCACCGAAATGCGCGACGCCTTTGACCGTGGCGAAAACATGGCGCTGACCGATGTGGTGCTGGGGATGCAGAAATCTTCGCTGGCCTTTGAAGCCACCTTGCAAGTGCGCAACAAGGTGCTCAAGGCTTACGAAGAAATTCTGAACATGCCGGTCTGACCCCTTTAACTGAAGAAGAACCAACATGGCCGCAGCAATCGCAACAATGAATCCTGGTGTGATGACCGCCCCCCAGGGCTCTGCCAACACCCCGGCAACCGTGTCCAACAACACCGCCGTCGCCACCGTCCCCGGTGGCGCAGACAAAGCCGGTGCGGGTGCCAGCACAGGCTTGAGCCCGTGGCAGACCAAAGGCTTTTCCGAGTCTTTCACGAAAGTGATCAACCAACCATCGGTGCGCAAAGTGTTGCCGCTGATCATCATGCTGATGGTGCTGGTGGTGTTCGGGCTGATTTACGCCTGGATGAACGTCACCCCCTACCGTCCCGTGATGCCCGGCCTGCAAGAGGCCGACCAGCAAAAAGCCTTTGAAGCTCTGAAGACGGCCGAATTCAGTCCCAAGATCGACCCTGCGACGGGCCAGCTTACCGTGCCCAGCCCACGCTTTCACGAAGCCCGGATTTTTCTGGCCTCGCAAGGTTTGCCCAAAGCCGGCGCGACCGGCCTGGACGGTCTGAAGGAACAGTCCTCCATGACCACCAGCCAGTTCATGGAGCAGGTCAAGGTCAATGCCGCCATGGAGCAGGAATTGGCCCGCAGCATCATGCAAATCGGCAGTGTGCAAAGCGCCCGCGTGCACCTGGCCACTCCCAAGCAAAGCGTTTTTGTGCGTGACCGCACCCCCCCCAAAGCATCGGTGGTGCTGGCCCCCTACCCCGGCCGGGCGGTGTCTGCATCGCAGGTGCAGGCCATCGTGCACCTGGTGTCGTCCAGCGTGCCCTATTTGGCACCCGACCACGTCACCGTGGTCGACAACGTGGGCAAGCTGATGACCGAATCGGCCACAGAACAAAAGCTGGGTCTGACCTCTGCACAAGAGCAACACAAGCAGCACCTGGAAGATGTGTACCGCACCCGCATCATGGAAATTCTGTCGCCCATGGTGGGTCAAACCAATGTGCGCTCACAAGTGAATCTGTCCCTGGATTTCACCCAAATCGAGAGCACCACCGAAGATTTTGACAACCGCGACAAAGGCCCCCGCACCCGCTCCGAAGTGCTGGCCGAAGACCGTGCGGCCAGCCGTGCCGCAGAGGGCATTCCGGGTGCCTTGGCCAACTCGCCACCAGCCGACCCGACCACCACCAACAACACCCAGTCCGATGCCAACAAGGGCCAAAGCGAGTCGGGCAGCAAGCTCAGCAGCCGCTCCACCCGCAACTTTGAACTGGACCGCACCGTGCGCCACGTGCGCAACGCCACTGGCGGCATCATGAAGGTCAGCGTGGCCGTGGTCGTGAACGAGCGCCCTGCACCGCCCCCAGCCAAAGATGCCCCCGTGGTGGCCAATGCGCCAACGTCGGTGCCCTACACCCCGCAAGAACTCGAGCAAATGCTGCAAGTGGTGCGTGGCGTGGTGGGTTTTGACCAGCAACGCGGCGACAACGTGTCGGTGGTGCCCGCCAAATTCGAACCCGTCATGGCCATGGAAACGATTCCGTGGTACCTGGAAGACACCGTGCAAACCGGCATCAAGAGCGGCTTGCTGGCCATCAGCTTCATCGTGTTCATGCTGATCGTGGTCCGCCCCATCATGCGCAACATCTATGCCGACAAGGCGGCCGAAGAGCAGCAGGCCAAGGCGGCGCTGAGCGATGGCGAATTGAGCGAAGACGACATGCGCATGATCCAGATCGGCGAAGGCGAGAACCTGCAGGAAATCAAGGCCAAGCTCAAGCCCAAGAAGTCGAGCATCTCCATGGACATGCTGGACACCGCCAACACGTACGACGACAAGGTGGCCCTCATCCGCATGCTCGTGGCCGAAGACTCTGGCCGTGTGGCCAACGTCCTCAAGGGCATGATCAAGGTCAACTGAAGCGCATCAAGGAACAACGACCATGGCTACCCAAAAACCCGATAACAAAGACGCCAAGAACGACAAGGACGCGCCGGCGGCACCCGCCGCCAATAACGCTATCGCCATGACCGAAGAACTGGCCAAGGAACTGGCCGAGTTGACCGGCACACAGCGTGCGGCCGTGTTGATGCTGCTGCTGGGTGAACAACAGGCGTCAGAAATCATCCGCTTCATGAACCCCAAGGAAGTGCAGTCGCTGGGGGCCGCCATGGTCTCGGTGTCGGATCTGTCGCAAGAGGCGGTGAACATTGTGCTGGACGAATTCGTCACCATGCTGAAAAAGCAGACCAGCCTGGGTCTGGGAACAGGCGACTATGTCGAGAAAGTTCTGAAACGGGCCTTGGGTGACGACAAGGCCGCCTCGGTGCTCAGCCGCATCATGCCGGGCCAGGGCAGCAAAGGCCTGGAAATCCTGAAATGGATGGATGCCCGATCGATCGCCGAAATGATCCGGGGTGAACACCCGCAGGTCGTGGCCATCATCTTGTCGGTGCTGGAATACACCGTGGCGGCCGATGTGCTGAACTTCCTGCCCAGTGAGTCCCGTCCCGAAATCATCCAGCGCATTGCCAGCCTGGAGACGGTGCAACCGTCGGCCATGGAAGAGCTGGAGCAAATCATGATGAAGCAGTTCGCCACGAACTCCTCGTCCAAGTCGTCCAGCTTTGGCGGCATCAAGGCAGCGGCCCAAATCATGAACTCGGTCAAGGTCGAGCTTGAATCGTCGATCATGTCCGGCCTGTCCCAGATCGATGCCGACTTGATGCAGCGCATCCAGGACAACATGTTCACCTTCGAAAACCTGGTCAGTGTGGACAACCGGGGCATTCAGGCCATCATGCGCACCGCAGAGCCCGACTTGCTCATGGTGGCCCTCAAGGGAGCCCCCGACTATGTCAAGGACAAATTCCTCGACAACATGTCGGCCCGTGCGCGTGTCATGTTCGTGGACGACATGGAAGCCAAAGGCCCGCTGCGCATCACCGAAGTCGAAGAGGCACAAAAGAACGTCATGCGCTTGGCGCGCAAGTTGTCCGATGCGGGCGAGCTGGTGTTGGCAGGAGGCGGCGATGGCTTCGTCTGACAAACCACAGGACCCATCTGCGGCCGACTGGAACACCAACCCCTTGCTCAACAGCAAGGTCAAGACCCCGCATTTTTTGCGCACGCATTGGGACGAGGCCTCGGCGCAATCGTTTGGCCCTTGGCGGGTCGGCCCCAAGACCGATGCCGTTGACGGTTTGATGACACCCAGCCAGGACAGGCTCCCGGCTGCGCCCGACGCCCCTCACAACGCCCATCCAGAAGCGCCCGCAGACGCGCTGCAGGCGGTGCAGTTGCTGAAGGCCGAAACCGAACCAGCCTCGCCCTGGAGTGAAGCCGCACAGGCGCAAATGCGCGACGAAGCTTTTCAAAAAGGTTTTCTGGAAGGCCAGGCCCAGGTGCGCGCCGAACACGACGCAGAGCGGGCCAAAGAACATGAACTGATCCGCCACCTGGGCATCGAGTTGCGCAGCATCTCGCAAGACCCGCAACGGTTTTTTGAACCCCTCAAGCGACTGGCCTTGCACCTGTCCGAACAATTGGTGCGGGCCGAACTGCAGCTGTCGGGCCAAGCCGTGCACAACCTGGTTCAGGCATGCGTGCAGCAACTGGACCCCGGCGCAGAAGTGGTCAGCGTGAGCGTCAACCCGCAAGACTTGCAGCGCCTGAACGCCATGGGCGAATCGGCCATACAGCACCTGCACCTGGAAGCCGATGCGCAGTTACGCCCCGGCAGTGTGCGGGTTCGGGCGAACGACACGGTGGTGCATGACCTGATTCAAAACCGACTGGAACCCCTGGCGCGGCGACTGCTGTCGCAACCGGAAGCCTGGTTGCAGCAATCGTCTTTGGTCAAGGACCAGGCACAGCCCCTGCCGGCCAGCACCTCCGCATCCCCTTCTGACAAAGCCCAGCCATGATGAATTTTGACGCCGAGGTCAGCCAGCTGATCACCGAACTGCGCACGCCGGAGCCGCAACGCAGCGGCACCCTGGTGCGTTTGGTGGGCATGCGCCTGGAAACACGCGGACTCATGGCTCCATTGGGGGCCTGCTGCGAAGTGGTGGGCCAGTTTGGCCACCGTGTGGAAGCCGAAGTGGTGGGCTTCAATGACGACACGCTTTACCTGCTGCCCTTCACCGAGCCGCAAGGCATTGGCCCGGGTGCCAAAGTGACGGTGCTCAGCAACACCTCGCAAGTGGCTTTGGGGCCTGCGCTGTTGGGCCGCGTGCTGGACGGACGCGGCCAACCGCTGGACGGCAAGCCGGCCCCGGAATGCACTGACATCCTGAGTTTGCAGGGGCGGCCCATCAACCCGATGGAACGCGGCCCGATCCGGGACATTCTGGATGTGGGCGTGAAAGCCATCAACGGCATGCTGACCATCGGAAGAGGTCAGCGCCTGGGCCTGGTGGCGGGATCGGGTGTTGGCAAAAGTGTGCTGCTGGGCATGATGACCCGGTTCACCGAAGCCGATGTCGTGGTCATTGGCCTGATCGGTGAACGGGGCCGCGAAGTGCAGGCCTTCATCGAAGAATCACTGGGACCGGTGGGTCTGGCCAAGTCGGTGCTGATTGCCGCGCCAGCCAACGAGTCGCCCGTGCTGCGCCTCAAGGCGACACACATGACGCATGTGGTGGCCGAGTATTTTCGGGACAAGGGCCAAAACGTCCTGATGCTGGTGGACAGCCTGACGCGTGTGGCCCATGCACAGCGCGAGATTGGCCTGGCCGTGGGCGAGCCACCCACCGCCAAGGGTTACCCGCCGTCGGTGTTTGCTTTGCTGCCCAACCTGATTGAGCGCGCCGGTGTGGGCCGCCACGGGGTGGGATCGATCACCGCCATCTACACCGTGCTGGCCGAAGGCGATGACGCCAACGACCCGATCGTGGACATTGCACGCGCATCACTCGATGGCCAGGTGATGCTCTCGCGCAAGCTGGCCGACGCCGCGCACTACCCTGCCATCGACCTCAACGGCTCGATCTCTCGGGTGATGCAAAACCTGCTCTCTCCGGAAGAGCTGAAACTGGCCAACCGCTTTCGCAGGCTGTGGTCGCTCTACCAGCAAAACCAGGACTTGATCCAGGTGGGCGCTTACGAGAACGGCAGCAACCCGGACCTGGACCAGGCCATCCGTTTGCGAACGTCCATGGAACATTTTCTGCAACAAGACATGCACACCGGCCATGACGTTGCCGACACGCGCCACGAAGTCCACGCCTTGATGGCACATTGAACACCCCAAGGAGCACCCTATGCGACAAGCCCGAAACTGCTGGCCCGTGCTGGTCAGAAAAGCCCAGGACGGGGTCAACGACGCCCAGGCCGAGATCACCAAGGCCCTCGCACGCGTGGAACAACTGCAAGCCAGTCACCAACGCCTGTGCACCTTGTACGACGAGTACCGCCTGCAAGAAAGCCAAAGCACCGCCCCCCTGATGGGCATGCAAGCGAGCATGAACCAGCGCCAGTTCATGGCCCAACTGCTGAACTTGCAGCAGCGTGTGGTGCTGGACTTGAGCAAAGCGCAAGCGGCGCTGGCGCAAACGCGCAAAAAGCGCGTGCAGGCAGAAATTGAACTGCACAAGATGGAATCGCTGGTCGAACAAGACATCAAAGCAGTGGCGCTGGATGCGCAGCGCCACGAACAACGGCAAATGGACGAACTGGCTGTGCGCCAATTCAACTTGAGCCCGCAAGCCTGACACGCGTCTCCAAGGGTCGGCAAGGTCCAGACTGGAATGGGCCCGCCCACCTCGACAGGCCCTTGTTGCCGCTGCCGCCTGCAATCAGACCTTGATCAGCGGCTGTAACTGCTTGAACGAATCCAACCAAGCCCGTGCAGGCGTATGGCGAATCGGTTGTCCATGGTTGTAGCCATAGGTCATCAAAACCACCGGACACCCTGCAGCATCCGCTGCTTGCGCATCGTTGCTGGAGTCCCCCACCATGAGGGTCTGGGCCGGTGCGGTTTGCAAAGCCTCGCAGGTTTTCAACAAGGGCAAGGGGTCGGGTTTTTTGCGCTCGAAACTGTCGCCACCAAAAACATGTGCAAAGTAGGCGTCAAGGCCTTTGGCCGCCAGTAACGGCTGCGTGAAGGCCAGCGGTTTGTTCGTCAAGCAGGCCATGCGCAAGCCCATGGACTGCAGCTGGGCCAAGCCTTCCAGCACGCCTGGAAACACCTGCGAATATTGCCCATTGATGGTCAGGTAGTGGTGTTCGTAGCGCGCGCAAACCGCGTCGAACAATTGCGAAGCGCAGCGCGTTGGGTCGGTGTTTTCCGACTGCGCCAACTGGTGCGTCAGCACCGAGCGGATCAAATGCTCCGAGCCTTTTCCAATGCAGCCCTCAATCAGCGATCGCTTGGCCTGTGGCACTTGAAGATCCTGCAAAGCCCAGTTCAGGGCCATTTCAAAGTCACCGATGGTGTCCACCATCGTACCGTCCAGGTCAATCATGACGGCGCTCAAATCCATGGGAATCATGTTCATCAATCCAATTTTCAAAAGTGGCCTTCAGGCCCAGATGGCGGCCACCACGGAACTCAGGGCAACCACCAACGGGTCGCTCACGCGCTCCAGGGCCGTACAAAAATACAATTGCGCATCGACTTGCGCGTGGCCCCAAACCACCCAATCACCGCGCTCCACACCGGGCAAGGCGACTTCTTCGCGCAACAAGGCACAACCGGCACCACTGGCCACCAAGGCATCCATCGCAGCCGTATCTTCCGTGCGCAAAGCAATGTTGGGTGCCAAGCCTTGCTGCTCGAACAACTGGCGCAACATGAGGTGACTCGGCGACTCCAACGGCCCATCCATCCAGGGCAAGGCAGCGAGGGCATTCCAGCCCCCACGCTGCAGGCTGGTGAACAGCCGTGTAGGCACCGCAATGCGATAGCGCAAGGAGCGCAAGGCTTGCCAATGCACATCTCTGGGCGGATGCGCAGCAATCACCATGGCGGCGGTCAAGGCGCCCGCTCGCAGCGGATCCAGCATGCCGCCGGCCATGTGGCTTCGGATGTGCAATTCCACCAAGGGCAAATCATTTTGCACGGCGGCCGACAGCTCCCCCAAGCGCAAAAATCCGGGTTGCTCACCCGGCACGCCCAGCTCCACTTGTCCACTGACCTGGCCTTGCATTTGACGGGCAAGGCCTTGCAAATGGCCTGCGGCATTCAGCAGGTTTTCCGCCTTGGGCCACAGCGCCTCCCCCTCCCGCGTCAAGCTCATGCGCCCACTGCTGCGCTCAAACAAGGCGACGCCCAAACTCGATTCGAGCGCTTTGATTTGTGCCGTCACAGCGGGCTGCGTCACGCACAGCACTTGCGCCGCTTTGGTCAGGTTGCCAATGCGTGCCACCGTCACAAAGGCCCGGATTTGGTGCAGTTCCATGCAACGCCTGCGGCTGGTTGTCAGGCCGCGAACAGGCGCATCTGCGAAGGCTCAAGCCCCAGATTCACCGCGACGCCAGCCGAGAATTTGGACAGACCCGCAAAGTGCGGCTGATCAACCGACAAGGACTGGCTTCCCACGCGCACCCTGTAGCGGGTGAACTCACCCATGAACTCACTCGCCTCGACCGTGCCGGGCATCCAGATGTAACGCGCATCCGGGGCCGCATCGGCCACATCCACTTTGAGTGTGTGGGGTCGAAAACTGAGCTTCAGCCGGGCGTGCCCGGCGCAGCTGTTCAAGAGGTCTGTTTGCAATTGAATGTTCAGATCGCCCACCCCAGGAACGTCCAGCACCAAGCCGTCGGCGTAGCGGCTGCGCACGGTCCCTTCCAGGGTGTTCATGGTGCCCACAAAGTTAGCGACGAAGGCGTTGACGGGGTAGTCATACAGCGTGGCTGGTGCCCCCACTTGTTGCACCACGCCCTGATCGAGCACCGCCATGCGGTCGGCTGTGGTCATGGCCTCTTCTTGGTCGTGCGTGACAAAGATGGTGGTGATGCCCAAGCGCCGCTGCAAAGCCAGCAACTCCTGGCGCATCTGTACGCGCAAAGTCTTGTCCAAATTGGACAAGGGCTCGTCCAGCAGCAAGACCTGCGGCTCAATCACGATGGTGCGCGCCAGCGCCACGCGCTGCTGCTGTCCGCCCGAGAGTTGGTTGGGTCGGCGTTGCCCAAAAGCGGACAAACCCACCAACTCCAGCGCCGCGCCCACCTTGGCCCGGATGGTGGCTTTGTCCACTTTGCGCTCGACCAAGCCGAAGGCCACGTTGTCCCACACAGACAGGTGGGGCCAGAGCGCATAACTTTGGAACACCATCCCGATGTTGCGGTCCCAGGGTTCTTGACGGCTGATGTCGCGGCCATCGACCAGCAGCTCGCCATGCTGGTGCCGATTAAAGCCTGCAATGAGGCGGAGCAAGGTGCTTTTGCCCGAGCCCGATGGTCCGAGCAAGGCAAAAAACTCGCCTGGCTCGATGTCGAGGTTGACGTTTTTCAAAACCTCGGTGCTGCCATACGACAAGCGGATATCGCGGCACTGGACACTGACTTTTTTCATGCTGAATTCTCCTTGCTGGGGGTCAGGCGCGCAGCTGTACGCTCCACCACGACATGCGACAAATAGGTGCCCACGGCAACCACCAAAATGGCCAGAACGCCCAAGGCAGCGCCCGGCCCACGACCTGCCACACTTTGCATATACAGATAAATGCCGTAGCTCATGGGCGCTTGCGATTCCGCAGAAACCAACATGATGGTGGCCGACAACTCCACGGCGGCGGTGATGAAGCTGGTCACAAAACCTGCCAGGATGCCCCCCGTCATGAGTGGCACCAGCACGCGGCGGATGCTGCGCATCTTGGTGGCGCCCAGACTTTCTGCAGCCTCTTCCAATGAAATGTGCACCTGCTGCAATGCCGCCATGCAACTGCGCAATGCATAGGGCAAACGCCTGACCGCATACGCGAGCATGATGGCAAGCCAAGTGCTGGTCAGCAGCATGTCGGTACCGGGCAAGGTGACGCCCTTGAACAAACGCAGAAAGCCGATGGCCAGCACGATGCCCGGTACGGCCAAAGATGCTGAGGAAATCCAATCCAGCCACTGCCGGGCAGGCAAGCGGGTCCGCAAGATCAAGTAGGCAATGGTGACGCCCAGCACCACATCCAGGCCTGCGGCCAGACCACAGTAAACCAAGGTGTTGCGGATCATGCCGCTAGATTCCTCAAACACGGTGGCGTAGTGCGCCGTGGTGTAGGCATCGGGCAGTGGCGAAAAGCTCCAGACCTGGGCAAACGACAGCAACAAAACACCCAGGTGCGGGGACAAGGTGATCAACAAAATCAGCCCGATCCACAAGTAGGCCAGACCGCTCTCAACGGGAGACAGGCGACGGCGCTGGATGCTGCCGCCACCTTTTTGCAAGGTCGAAAAATCACGCCCCTTGAGTGAACGCGCCGAAAGCACCATGGCGCCAATGGAAAACAAAATCATGATGACGCTGATCACGTAGCCCATGGGGTCTTCCAGTCCCACCTGCGTGATGCGCAAATAAGCTTGTGGGGCCAGCATATTGGTCTGGCCCATCACCAGGGGCGTGCCCAGGTCGTCAAACACCTTGACAAACACCAGTGAAGCACCGGCGACAAAGCCGGGCAGGCCCAATGGAAAGATCACCCGCCAAAACAAGCGCCAGCCTTTGCATCCCAGGTTCATGGCCGCCTCTTCCATGGCCCCATCGATGTTGCGCAGGGCCACCGTCAAGTTCATGAGGATGAAGGGAAAGTAGTGGATCGCTTCAACAAAGACCACCCCATTGAGCCCTTCCATGATCGGCAGCGTGAAGCCAAACCAGTCGTTGAGCAGCAGGTTGAGGCTACCCGATCTGCCGAAAATCAACTGCAGGGCCACCGCGCCCACAAAAGGCGGCATGATCAGCGGCAAGACCCCAAGCGTCTGAATCAGGATCGCCCCACGGAAATCAAAACGCACGGTCAAATACGCCAGCGGAACTGCAATCATGGCTGCAAAAATGGCCGCCATGATGGCGACATACAGGCTGTTGAAAAACGACTCTCGCATCAAATCCTGCGCGAAGAAGGCGCTGAAATGCCCCAACGTCAAGCTGTTGTCACCGTCCAAAAATGCGGTCACAAACACCTTGGCCACTGGCGACACAAAAAACAGCAATAAGAACACCAACACCAAGCCACCGGCCAACCAAACACCCGGGCGCACATCGGCCCAGATGCCCGGCGGCGGCACCATCCCCTGCGGCCTGGGTGCCGCATGTCCATTGACAGTCATCGTCTTGCCCTTTGTGTGTTACTTGACAGCCGCAAGCGCTTGTTCGGCCAGGCTGCGCGCACGCTCGTAGTTTTGACGGGCACTGTTGTTCCAGTGGTTTTCCAGGCCCGTCACGCTCTTGCTCACGGCAGCGTCTTTTTTGTTGGCCGCAAACACCGCCAAGAACTCCTTGTCAGCAACTTTTTGTACGTTGACGACGGGACTGAAAGCCGCCTCCCGCGCTTGCTTGAGCAACGCGGCCGCTTGTGCATGGGGCTTTTGGGTCAATGCCGCCTCGGCCACATGGATGGCCTTGGTGGCTGCTTGCAGCTCTTTCAGGCGGAACGTGATGGTTTGGTCAAACAAGGCCGACACCACGTTGTAGCGGGTCTCGGACAGGTCCGAGTTGAACTGCACTTTGGCACGCTTGGCAATCTCGAAAGGATCTGGATAACCTGCCGGGACTTTGCTTCCCATGACCTGCGGGGGCAAGATGGGCAAGCGGGAAATCTTCGGGTTGTACAGCAACTCTTGCCCTTCCTGCGACACGGTATAGCCGATGAATTTGCGTGCTTCAGCCGCATTTTTTGCACCCGCAACCAACGCGATGTTGGCTGGCACCACAGCGGTGACATCAGGGTAGGCAAACTCGACTGGGAAACCCGAGTACTTGCCCGCCAAACCAAAAAAGTCAATCACAAGCCCCACGCCAAACTGCCCGTTGTTGACGCCATCGGGTACACCAAAACTGCGCTCGGTGATGGCCGCGCTGTTGCCAGAGATTTGCAGCAACTGGCTCCACCCTTTTTCCCAGCCTTCGCCTTGCAACAAAGTCTCTACCGTCAAGTGGGTGGTGCCCGATCGCGAAGGCGAGCTCATGGCGACATGGCCGAAGTAAACCGGCTTCATCAAATCAGCCCACTGCTTGGGTGCAGGCACTTTGTTCGCGGTCAGATAACGGGTGTTCCACATCAGCCCGTATCCGGCCAGCGCCTGGCCCAAATACAGGTTGTCTGGAGAATTAATGGGGTAAGCCCCCACTTTGACCGGTGCCGATTTGTTGATCAAGGCGCCAATGGGTTCCAACAACTTCAGGCCCGAAAGAACCTCAAAGGCATCGGGCGCTGACGCCCAAAAAACATCTGGCCGTTGGCCCACCGGCAATTCACGCACATAGGCTATGCCTTGCACGGTGTTCTTGTTCAAGATTTCAATCTTGGTGCCCGGGTTGGATTTTTCAAAGGCCGCTTTGTAAGCCTGCGTCAATTCTTTCGGAAAAGAAGTCACCACCGTCACGGTGCCTGCTTGCGCAGCTGGCATGCTCCATCCGGCCAGCGCCAAAAAAGCGCTGGAGAACCAATAGCGAAAAGATGTTTGTTTCATGGTGGTTGTCTCTTGAGGGTTGCAACTGAAAACCGATGCTAACGGCAAGCACCCTGCTGCGCCAATCATGTTTTTTGATGCGGCACATCAGCACAGGCACAGCAAAACCACGGGTAAACCAGATGCCCCAAGGTGATGTCGATGATCTCGGCCGACAAGATGAAGTCGGTGCGCGCTGATGATTCGCTTATCGCAGCAGGTTTTGCAGGGCGTTGCCTTTGGCGTCGCGGTACACATCAAAGTCTTTGTCGATGGAGACGATGTGGCGAATGTGCAGGCGCTCGGCTGCTTCGGCGATCGAGGCGTCAGCCAGGTCCAAGGGCAAGCTGGCAAAGCGCTGGCAAATCGCCAACACGCTGGTCAAGCTCCAGTCGGCAGGGGCATCCAGTTGCACGGCACCGCGTTGCACCCATTGCAAAAAATCGAGGGCGGCGGCGTTATGGATGCGGCGGGCCAGCAGCGCACACACTTCCGTCAGCACAGGCCAGGTGCTGTGCAGACGCACCTGGGGATGGGCTTGCAGCCAGGCCAAGGTGGGGCCATGCCACTTGTCGCTGCGGTTGAACAAGGCCAGCAAAGGGCCGCTGTCGATCAGCGCGTCTTGTACGTGCGGATGCAGCAGCCAGGGGGCACCGGGCTCTTGCACAGCAACGGCCCCTGCAGTGGATGCGCCATCGGCGCTCATGTGCGCTGCGACTGCTTGTCGGCCCAGACTTCGGCCAGCTGTTTTTTGCGGGTTTCAGCCAGATCTTCAGCGCCGCTGTAGCGCCCAAACAAGCCCTCGCCCAGCACCCAGGCCGATGCGCTGACCGGTGGCTGGGCCAGATAAGCAGTGAGCGCATCGCGCATGACTTCGCTGATGCTGCGGCCTTCCTGCGCGCAGCGCTGGCGCAGGGATTTTTCAAGTGCATCGGGCAATTTAACGGTGGTGGTCATGGCGGGCCTCCTGGGTAATAAAAATATTATTACCCAATGAAGTACCCCCTGTAAAGCCCTGACCTACCTCACTGTCATGACTCCAGAGCGACGCCTCGGATGATGAAAGTCAACGGACATTCGCGCGCAGGGGCGCGCTCCCACAGCGTGCGAGTTTTTGTGGGAGGCCGCCCCTGCGGCCGAAGGCTGTTATTTAGCCCAGCGGCTTGAGCAGTTCGTGTAAGTCCGATTCGCCAAACAAAGGCTCTTTGCGTTGCACGGCGCCTTCGTACATGTCTTGCGCCAATTGGGCTTTGCGTTCTTGCAACGCCAACATGCGCTCTTCGATGGTGCCCTGCGCCACCAGTTTGACCACCCACACGTTCTTGGTCTGCCCAATGCGGTGGGCGCGGTCGGTGGCCTGGTTTTCCACCGCCGGGTTCCACCACGGGTCGTAGTGGATCACGGTGTCGGCCTGGGGCAGGTTCAGGCCCACACCCCCCGCTTTCAGACTGATCAGAAACAGCGGCACCTCACCTTGGGTGAACTTGTCGATGATGGCGTCGCGGTTCTTGCTTTGACCCGTGAGCTTGACCCACGGGATGCCCAATGCGGGCAAGGCTTCTTCGATCAGACTGAGCATTTGCGTGAATTGCGAGAACAGCAAGATCTTGCGGCCCTCGGCCACCATCTCGGGCAACATGTCCAACAGCTGGCTGAGCTTGGCCGACTCGCGCACTTGGGCTGCCGTGCTGAGTTTGAGCAGGCGCGGGTCACAGCAGACTTGGCGCAATTTGAGCAAGGCATCGAGGATGGTGATTTGCGATTTGCCAAGCCCCTGTGTACTGAGCGCTTCGCGCACGGTTTTTTCCATGCCCAGACGAATGGTTTCGTACAGGTCGGCCTGCTGGCCTTGCAGCGGCACCGCCATCAGGGTTTCGATTTTGGGCGGCAATTCGCTGGCCACCAGATCCTTTGTCCGACGCAGCATGAACGGGGTCACACGGGCGCGCAGTTGCGCCATCTTGTCGGTGCTGCCCTGGCGTTCGATGGGGTTGCGAAACAGTTCGGTGAAGCGCCGTTGGCTGCCCAAAAAACCGGGCATCAAAAAGTGAAACTGGCTCCAGAGTTCGCCCAGGTGGTTTTCGATCGGTGTGCCTGACAAGCAAAGCCGGTGCACGGCCGGGATTTCGGTGACGACCTGCGCCGCATGGGTGTTGGCGTTCTTGATGTTTTGCGCTTCGTCCAGCACCAGCAGGTGCCAGGGCACTTCCAGCCACATGTCGCGGTCACGCGAGAGCAGCGAATACGCGGTGATCACCACATCAAAGCGGCACAGCGCCTGCGCCGTTTCGTGGCGCGACAGGCCATGGTGAACGTGGGTGCTGAGGCCTGGGCAAAAACGGGCGGCTTCGCGCTGCCAGTTGCCCAGCAAACTGACCGGGGCCACGATCAAGGCCGGTTGCGTCAAGCGGCCGCTTTGCTTTTCGGTCAGGATGTGGGCCAGCGTTTGCAAGGTTTTGCCCAGCCCCATGTCGTCGGCCAGGATGCCGGCCAGGCGGTGTTCGCGCAAAAACTGCAGCCAGTTCAGGCCTTGCTGCTGGTAGGGGCGCAGCGTGGCCTGCAGGCCATCGGGCAGCGGCACCTCGGCCAGTGCAGTGGTGCCGCGCATCTGCTGCACCAACGCCAGCAGGCTGTGCGCGCCCTGCCAGACCGCGCCCTCACCCAGCGCAGCGGCTGTACGCAGTGCGTCCAGGCGCGACAGGCGCAAGGCATCACCGTCCCAGTCGTGCCCGCGCTCACCATGCAATTCCATCAGCATGCTCAGCCAGGGTTTGATCTTGGCGGTGGGCAGCTTCACATAGCCTGGCCCCTGCAAATCGGGCAGGTACAGGTGGGCGGGCACACGGTCGGTGTGTGCATCACCCAGCTCGCTCGCCGACACGCCCAAGCGGGCCATGGCCTTCAAAATCTCGGGCACCCAGGGCAAGATGTTCACGCGCTGGCCGTCGATGTCCATGCCCAGCGACAGGTCAAACCAGGGCGAGGTGTCCTCGGCACCGGCTTCCTCCGAGCCGCTCATGCGCACGTGCACGTCATCGGCCAGGCGCAGCCAGTGGTTCAGACCTTCCGGGCTGTGCACTTCAAACCCAGCGTCGCGCAAAGGGGCAAAGTCCGATTCCAGCCAGTCCAGCCACAGGGCTTGGCCCTCCAAACCCGGCATGCCCAACAGGTTGTCATCCCACAGCTGAAAGCCCAGCTCGTCCAACTGCTCCCAGAGGTCCCTCTCGGCGTCCAGATCGCGCAACAGCATGCGGGCCTGGGCGCCCTGGCCGACCACCACACGCGGCTGGTGGTGCGCCCAATAGCCTGTGCAATCGGCGTAGCGGAACTTCAATGTGGTCTGAAACAGGCCTTGCTCGCTGCGCAAGTGCGAGGGCACGGTCGCCATGTGCAACACGCCCACCGGTGCCACGCCCCGAATTTCGGGCAAGGTCTCGATCACGGGCGGCAGGGGCAAAGGGCCCATGGCGTCCATCAGCTGTTGTTGAAACTTGACCGCCACACGCTCGGGCACCACCGGGGCCTGCGTCAGCAGCAGCAAGTGCTCGGCGCTCAGGCCTTGCGTGTCCAGCAGGCCACAAATGCCCTGCTGCGGGTCCACAAACAAGGGCGGCTCGTTCAGGCCATACAACACGCCGGCAGGCTCCGACTGCATGTGCAGCTTCCAGCCTTCGGGGCTGTGGCCTTGCGCGGGCACAGCTTGCCAGCGCACACCAAATGCCAGGGGCTGGTCACGCCAGACCAAGGGCTGCAGGGTTTTGCCGTCTTCCCACATCAGGCGACCCGTGCTGCTGCACAAGCGCAGCAGCAGTTGCGCGGCAGCGCCTTGCAACTTGACCGCACTTTGAAATCCGTAAGAGCTGAAACTGTTGGTCGGTGGGCACGCCTTCATCAGGTCAAAAATGCCCTGCTCACCCGGCACACCCGCGCGCCAGATCGGGTCGCTGGGCAAAGGCTGGCTGGACACTTTTTTGGCTTTGCCCCATTCGCCGTTGGGTTTGCAGACCGCCTGTTTGATGGTCAGGTGGAACACCGGCCTGTGGCCAACGGCCGCCGCCGACAGGCAATACAAGAAATGTTCGTTGGCCTTGCCGGGAAGCGAAAAACCGGCCGGGGCATCGGCGGCTTGCAAACGGGTCAGCCAGTCGCGCACCTGGTATTCCGCTTGTTGCAGCGCCTTTTCCTGGCGCAGTTGGGCATGTTGCTCCGGGTCGTCTGCGTCACCGCTGTCTTGCGCCAGAGGGTCGCGCATGGCCAGCCCCAGCATGGCGAGATGGATGCCCAGGGCCGCCCCGTGCTTGCACATGCGCCCCACCGGGCAGGTGCAGGTGGTCCGCCAGCTTTGCAGATTCCCGCCATCGGACACACGCAAATGCGCCGTCACCCGGTACGGCTCTTGCAACGAGCCCTGCACCTGCGCATCGGCGCGCCAGTCCTGGGCGTCCGGCGTCAGCTGTGCCGACAACACCTCGTTTTTGAGGTACAGCGCCGTGCCTTTGGCCCAGGAATTCGAGTCAAAATAAAACGCCAGCTGGGAGGGTGGGAACCATTGTTCAGACATCGAGGAACGAGCCAGCGCAGACCATCATCAAGCCACCCATTTGCGCGCGTTTTGCCACACACGCAACCAAGGGCTGGTGGCGTTGATGTCGCCGCTGGTCCAGCTCATCTGCACATTGCGGAACACCCGCTCGGGGTGCGGCATCATGGCCGTGAATCGCCCATCCGCCGTGGTGACCGCCGTGAGGCCGCCCGCACTGCCGTTGGGGTTGAACGGATACTGCTCGGTGGCCTGGCCGTGGTGGTCCACAAAACGCATGGCGCCAATGGCCTGCGCCGCATTGCCACGGTGTTTGAAGTTGGCATAGCCCTCGCCATGCGCCACGGCAATCGGCAGGCGGCTGCCCGCCATGCCTTGCAAGAACAAGCTGGGCGATTCCAGCACTTCGACCATCGACAAACGGGCTTCAAAACGCTCGCTCTGGTTGGTGGTGAAGCGTGGCCAGTGTTGCGCGCCGGGAATGGCATCGGCCAGTTCGGCAAACATCTGGCAGCCATTGCACACACCCAGACCAAAGGTGTCGGTGCGGCCAAAAAAGCCCTTGAACTGTTCGGCCAGCAGCGGGTTGAAGGTGATGGAGCGCGCCCAACCAATACCGGCACCCAGGGTGTCGCCGTAGCTGAAGCCACCGCAAGCCACCAGGCCCTGGAAGTCAGCCAGATTGGCTCGGCCCGATTGCAGGTCGGTCATGTGCACATCGTGCGATTCGAAGCCCGCTGTGTGGAAGGCGTAGGCCATTTCCACATGCGAGTTGACGCCCTGCTCGCGCAAGATCGCCACCTTGGGGCGTGACAAGTTCAGGAACGGCGCGGCCACGTTTTCAGTCGGGTCAAAGCTGAGCGACACATGCATGCCGGGGTCATTGGCCTGGCCCGCGGCGGCGTGCTCGCTGTCGGCACAAACCGGGTTGTCGCGCTGCTGGCAAATCTTCCAGCTCACGCTGTCCCAGACCTGGTGCAGGTCTTGGAGCTTGGCGGCAAACACCTCTTTGGTGTCGCGCCAGATGCTGAGTTCGCCCACGCCTTTGGCAATGGTCGATTGCGCGGGACGCGTTTTTCCGATCACATGCGTGTGCTTGGACAAGCCATGCTCACGCAGGGTTTGCAGCACCGCGTTGCGCTCGGCGGTGCGCACCTGGATCACCACGCCCAACTCTTCGTTGAACAGGGCTTTGAGGGTGAGTTCCTCGCGGCGGGCGCTGACCTGGCCGGCCCAGTTCTTGGCATCGCCATGGTCGGCGCGGCTGTCGGAAATGCCGTCACCTTCGGTGACCAGCATGTCCACATTCAGCGCCACACCCACGTGGCCCGCAAAGGCCATCTCGGCCACGGCGGCCAGCAGGCCACCGTCGCTGCGGTCGTGGTAGGCCAGGATCTGACCTTGCGCACGCAAGGCGTTGATGGCATTCACCAAGCCCACCAAAGCCTGCGGGTCTTCCAGATCGGGCACGCTGTCGCCAAACTGGCCCAGCACCTGGCCCAGCACGCTGCCGCCCATGCGGTTTTGGCCTTGGCCCAAGTCGATCAACAGCAAACTGGTGTCCTCGGTTTGGGCATCGAGTTGCGGCGTGAGTGTGCCGCGCACATCGGGCAAGCTGGCAAAGGCGGTGATGATCAGGCTCACCGGCGAGGTGACCTTGCGGGTCTCACCGTTGTCGGACCACTGCGTGCGCATCGACAAGCTGTCTTTGCCCACGGGAATGGAAATGTCGAGCGCGGGGCACAGTTCCATGCCCACGGCCTTGACGGTTTCGTACAGTGCGGCATCTTCACCCGGCTCGCCGCAGGCGGCCATCCAGTTGGCCGACATTTTCACGCGAGGCAGTTCGATGGGCGCAGCCAGCAAATTGGTGATGGCCTCGGCCACGGCCATGCGCCCCGATGCCGCCGCGTTGAGCGAGGCCAACGGCGTGCGCTCGCCCATGCTCATGGCTTCGCCGGCAAAGCCCGCGTAGTCAGCCAGGGTCACGGCCACATCGGCCACAGGCACTTGCCAGGGACCGACCATCTGGTCGCGGTGCGTCAGGCCGCCCACGGCGCGGTCGCCGATGGTGATCAAAAAGCGCTTGGAAGCCACGGTGGGGTGACTCAGCACGTCGATGACGGCTTGCTGCAAAGAAACGCCGGTCAAGTCCATGGCGGGCGACTGACGCACCACCGTGGTCACGTCGCGGTGCATCTTGGGCGGTTTGCCCAACAGCACGTCCATGGGCATGTCGACCGGCGATTCTTGGCCTTTGTCTTCCAACACCAAATGGCGCTCTTCGGTGGCCACGCCAATCACCGCGAACGGGCAGCGCTCGCGTTCGCAAAACGCCGTGAACTGGTCCAGCGATTCGGGGGCGATGGCCAGTACATAGCGCTCCTGGCTTTCGTTGGACCAGATTTCTTTCGGGGCCAGGCCCGACTCTTCGAGCGGCACGGCGCGCAAATCAAAACGTGCGCCGCGACCCGCGTCGTTGGTCAGCTCGGGGAAAGCGTTGGACAAACCGCCCGCGCCCACATCGTGGATCGCCAGGATGGGATTTTTGTCACCCTGCGCCCAGCAGTGGTTGATGACCTCTTGCGCCCGACGCTCGATCTCGGGGTTGCCGCGCTGGACAGAGTCAAAGTCGAGGTTGGCGGCGTTGGTGCCGGTGGCCATAGAGCTGGCGGCACTGCCACCCATGCCGATGCGCATGCCCGGGCCACCCAGCTGGATCAACAAGCTGCCCGCCGGGAATTCGATCTTTTTCGTCTGCTGGGCATCGATCTGGCCCAGACCGCCCGCGATCATGATGGGCTTGTGGTAACCGCGCACCACGCCGTCCACCGTCTGCTCGTACTCGCGGAAATAACCCAGCAAGTTGGGGCGGCCAAATTCGTTGTTGAACGCCGCGCCACCCAGAGGGCCTTCGGTCATGATCTGCAGCGGGCTGGCAATGTGCTCGGGCTTGCCGCCCGGCTGGTCACTCAAACCACCCCACAGCTTGGAGACCGTGAAACCGCTCAAACCGGCTTTGGGCTTGGAACCGCGGCCCGTCGCGCCTTCGTCGCGGATCTCGCCGCCCGCGCCCGTGGATGCGCCGGGGAATGGCGAAATGGCCGTCGGGTGGTTGTGGGTTTCCACCTTCATCAGCACATGGTGCAAAGCTTGTTCGTTCTGGTAAGCCGCGCCCTGCGCCGAAGTTCTGGCCACAAAACGCTCCAGCGTGTGGCCTTCCATCACCGAGGCGTTGTCCGAATACGCCACCACCGTGTGCTGGGGGCTCAACTGGTGCGTGTTGCGGATCATGCCGAACAGGCTCTTGGGCTGGGCCACGCCGTCGATGGTGAACTCGGCGTTGAAAATCTTGTGGCGGCAATGCTCGCTGTTGGCCTGCGCAAACATCATCAACTCCACATCGGTGGGGTTGCGCTGCAGGCCGGTGAAGGCCTTGACCAAATAGTCGATCTCGTCTTCGGCCAGGGCCAGGCCCCAGGTTTTGTTGGCGTCTTCCAGCGCAGCGCGGCCACCGCCCAGCACATCGACATGCGCCATGGGGGCGGGTTCCAGCGCGGTGAACAAGACCGCCGCCTCATCGCGACTGGGCATGGCCGACTCGGTCATGCGGTCATGCAACACGGCCGCCACCTGCCCGAGCTGCTCGGGGCTCAGCTTGGCAGCGCCCAGCAGGCCGGACTTCATCACCAGGCGGTATTCGGTCAGGCGCTCCACGCGGCGCACCAGCAAACCACAGTTGTGTGCAATGTCGGTGGCTTTGGAGGCCCAGGGCGACACGGTGCCGATGCGCGGACTGACCACAATCACCGGCCCTTGCACCGGCCCGGCATACGGCTCACCATAGGTCAGCAAGGCCGACAGGGTTTGCTTTTGGGCATCGGCCAACGCTTCGCTGGTGGCCACCAGATGCACAAAACGGGCGGAAATGCCCTGAATTTGCGGCGAAATGCTCGCCAAACGTGGCAAAAGCTGAGCCATGCGAAAGTCGCTGAGGGCGTTGCCGCCTTCGAAAGTCGTGATGTGCAGGGACACGGGGTGGCCTTGTAAAGAGACGGAAAACCGCTATCCGGGGCCGCTGACTGGGGCTGACCGGCAAAGGCGGTATTTTAGCCGGGGAAACCCTGATTTTGAGGTGCTTAGGGAAGTTCAAGGCATGACGGATCGTTCAATTGCCTGCCACTGAACCATGGCGGTGATCGCTATCAAAACACTGGATCAGCCTCCCATTCCGCCTTAAATTCAATCCCAAACAGCGGAGCGCACATGCAAGCCACACAGCACATCCAATCCATTTCTGACCTCAAGAGCCATGCCGCGCAAATTGCACAAGAGGTAGAAAATAACGCAACGCCCTTTTTCATCACCCAGAACGGCGAAGCCAGCAGGGTGATTGAGAGCGTTCAGCCATACCAGGAAAAAGAAAACCTGATCACGCTGCTCAAACTGATCGCCTTGGGCGAGAAGGACAGATTGACAGGCCAAGGCCATTCCATTGAAGCCTCTCGCGCCATGCTGGCCCAAGCCAGAACACAGCGAAGTGCATGAGCGTCGTCATCGCAAGTGCCTGTCTCACAGAGGGATACCGGGCTCAATGGGATAATCTTGCCCCATGACGATCACCATCAAAACCGCCGAAGACATTGAAGGCATGCGCCTGGCTTGCCGACTGGCTGCCGAAGTCCTCGACTACATCGAGCCCTTCATCAAGCCGGGCATTACCACCAACGAAATTGACAAGCTTTGCCACGACTACATGGTCGATGTGCAGCAATGCATTCCCGCCCCGCTGAATTACGCGCCGGGCGGCTACAAGCCCTATCCCAAGTCGATCTGCACCTCGATCAACCACCAGGTCTGCCACGGCATCCCCAACGACAAACCGCTCAAAAAGGGCGACTCGCTCAACATCGACATCACCACCATCAAGAACGGCTGGCACGGCGACACCAGCCGCATGTTCATGGTGGGCGAAGCCTCGATCGCAGCCAAACGCCTGGCCAGCCTGACGTACGAGGCCATGTGGAAAGGCATCGAACAGGTCAGACCCGGTGCACACCTGGGCGACATTGGCCACGCCATCCAGAAATTTGCCGAAGGCCATGGCTTTTCGGTGGTGCGTGAGTTTTGCGGCCACGGCATTGGCCGGGGCTTCCACGAAGAGCCGCAGGTGCTGCACTATGGCAAGCCCGGCACGCTGGTGGAACTGGTGCCCGGCATGATTTTCACGATCGAGCCGATGATCAACGCCGGCCGCAAGGACATCAAGGAACTGGGCGATGGCTGGACCATCGTGACCAAGGACCATTCGCTGTCGGCCCAATGGGAGCACACGGTGGTCGTGACCGAAACCGGCTACGAAGTGCTGACCTTGTCTGCGGGTGGCCCGGCCATTCCTGCGTTCATCACCAACAAAGCTGCGGCCTGAAATGCGTCAGGTGGCCGATCTGGCTGTTCTGCGCGACACCTACAAGCAGGACAAAGCGGCGGTTTTGCACACCCTGGCCCACAGCGGTGCGGTCGCCCGGGGGCTGAAACAAACCCTCCGGCAACTGTCCATCCTGGCCGATGGCCTGCTGATTCAACTGTGGCAAAACGCGGGCTTTTCGCCCGAGCTGTGCCTGGTGGCCGTGGGGGGGTTTGGCCGTGCCGAGCTGTTTCCCTATTCCGATGTGGACGTGCTGCTGCTCTTGCCCGATGGCCAGTCGCCCGAATCCTCACCCGAGTTGCAGGCGCAACTGGAACGCTTCATTGGCAGTTGCTGGGACACCGGTCTGGAAATTGGCTCCAGCGTGCGCACGCTGAGCGAGTGTCTTGCCGAGTCGGCCAAAGACATCACGGTGCAAACCTCGTTGCTGGAGTCACGCCGCGTGACGGGCAACACCCGCTTGTACACCGAGTTCCAGAGGCAATACCAGGCGGCCATGGACCCGCAGGCATTTTTGGTCGCCAAGACGCTGGAAATGCGCCAGCGCCACACCAAGTTCGAAGACACGCCGTACGCCCTCGAGCCCAATTGCAAAGAGTCGCCGGGTGGCCTGCGCGACCTGCAGGTGATTTTGTGGGTGGCCCGCGCGGCCGGCCTGGGCCACAGCTGGGACGAGTTGGCCCGCAAAGGCCTGGCCACGCCCCTTGAAGCCCGGCAAATCAAACGCAACGAGGCCTTGCTGGGCCTGATTCGCGCCCGTTTGCACTTACAAGCCCGACGGCGCGAAGACCGTTTGGTGTTTGACTTGCAGACCAATGTAGCCGAGTCGTTTGGCTACAGCTCGGACGTGGCGCCCAGTGGCCGACTGGCCTTGCGCGCCAGCGAAAAACTGATGCGCCAATACTATTGGGCCGCCAAAGCCGTCACGCAGCTGAACCAGATTTTGCTGCTCAACATCGAAGACCGGCTGAAAGCCGACCGAGGCGAAGAGATCAACGAATTCCGGCCTCTGAACGCGCGGTTTTTTGAAAAAGCGGGCCTCATCGAAGTGGCCAGCGACGACCTGTACCAAAAGCACCCGCACGCCATTCTGGAAACCTTTTTGCTGTACCAGGCCACGCCGGGCGTGAAAGGCTTGTCGGCCCGAACGCTGCGGGCCTTGTACAACGTGCGCGCCATCATGAACGGGCGGTTTCGCGCCGATCCGGTCAACCGCCAGACCTTTTTGCAGATCTTGCAGCAGCCCCAGGGCATCACGCATGCCATGCGCCTGATGAACGAAACCTCGGTGCTGGGGCGCTACCTGTGGGTGTTTCGCCGCATCGTGGGCCAAATGCAGCACGACCTGTTCCACGCCTACACGGTGGACCAGCACATCCTGATGGTGCTGCGCAATGTGCGGCGCTTTTTCATGGCCGAGCACACGCACGAGTACCCTTTTTGCTCGCAATTGGCGGGTGGCTGGGACAAGCCCTGGATTCTGTACACCGCAGCCTTGTTTCACGACATCGCCAAAGGCCGTGGCGGCGACCACTCCAAACTGGGTTGCGCCGAGGTGCGCAGCTTCTGCCGCCAACACCAGATTGACAAGGAAGATGCCCAACTCATCGAATTTTTGGTGGGCGAACACTTGACCATGAGCCATGTGGCCCAGAAAGAAGACCTGAGCGACCCCGAAGTCATCGGCCGCTTTGCGCAGAGGGTGGGCAATGAACGCCGCCTTACGGCCTTGTATCTGCTGACGGTGGCCGACATTCGCGGCACCAGCCCCAAAGTGTGGAATGCCTGGAAAGGCAAGTTGCTGGAAGACCTGTACAAATCGACCCTGCGCATGCTGGGCGGGCGCGCCCCCGACGCCAACGCCGAAGTGGAAGCGCGCAAGCGCGAAGCGCTGATTGAGCTGGCCCGCCAGGCCGAGCCACACGAGGGCCAAAAAGCCTTGTGGGACACGCTGGATGTGGGCTACTTCATGCGCCACGATGCATCCGACATCGCCTGGCACGCCCGGCAACTGTCACGCCATGTGGCCTTGCCCGCCCCCGGGCAACCGCGCACCATTGTGCGGGCCCGCATCTCGCCACTCGGCGAGGGCCTGCAGGTGCTGGTGTACACCCCCGACCAACCCGACTTGTTTGCCCGCATTTGCGGCCACTTCGACCAAGCGGGCTTCAGCATCCTGGACGCCAAAATCCACACCACCCGCAGCGGCTGGGCGCTGGACACCTTCCAAATCGTCACCGCCATGTTGCCCGAGCATTACCGCGAACTGCTCAGCATGGTCGAGTCGGGTCTGACGCAGACACTGGAAAAACAAGGCCCCCTGCCCGCCCCCACCCGCGGTCGGGTGTCTCGGCGCGTCAAAAGCTTTCCGGTCACACCGCGCGTCAGTTTGCAACCCGATGACAAAGGTCAAAACTGGCTGCTCAGCGTCTCGGCCAGTGACCGGATCGGCCTGCTTTACAGCATCGCCAGCGTGCTGGCCCGGCATGGCATCAACCTGCAACTGGCCAAAATCAGCACCTTGGGCGAACGCGTCGAAGACACCTTCTTGATCAGCGGCGCCAAACTGCAACAAAACAAGGCGCAGATCGAGATTGAAACGGAGTTACTGCAGGCGCTGCAAGCGGCTTGAGCCCGAAGCAAGGGGTGCATTCCCCCTGCACTTGGGCTGCCATACTGCCCTTCCTGGGCAACGCTGAAATAACGTCCTCCACAGACTTCGTGCTGCTACCGATAGCGGATGCGCGCGGCACCAGGACAAGCGACACCGACTAAAAGGAGCGCGGCCCGTGTGGCGCTGCAGGCTGAACTTTTTTGGCCCACACCGGGGGTCGCGATACCAGCCAGCGCCACACGCCTTGCCGCCAGCGAGCCACCAGTTTGCGCAAATCCATAGCAACAAAAGGCAAACCACTGCATCCATCCACACCACCCGTGCCCAAGGCTGTGGATAAGACCCGGAACAAGTGCGCAAAGGCGCATGGCTACTGGGCTGGCGCGATGCGCTGAAAAAATGGGCAGTCCGGGCTGGATGCGGCACCCAGCCGTCACCCTCTCTTGCGCGGCGGTAACCCCGTGTGCTGCGTCAGCATCGCCCCCTTGCGCGGTGCTTGACCCGGCTTTTTGAACCCTGGTGACGGATTGCCCTTGGCGGGCGTTTTGGCTGACACCGGTGTGCTGTTGGCCCGGCGTGGGCTTTGGTAACCCCCATCCGCCAAGGGCTGCCAACTCGGGATCAGATGGTGTTTGCCATTGCCGATCAAATCGGTCCGGCCCATGGCCTTGAGCGCTTCGCGCAGCAGCGGCCAATTGTTGGAGTCGTGGTAGCGCAAGAACGCTTTGTGCAGGCGGCGGCGTTTGTCGCCTTTGACCACGTCCACCTTTTCGCTGTCGCGCGTGACCTTGCGCAGCGGGTTGCGGGTGGAGTGGTACATGGCCGTGGCTGTGGCCATGGGGCTGGGGTAGAAGGTCTGCACCTGGTCGGCGCGGAAACCGTTCTTTTTCAGCCAGATGGCCAGGTTCATCATGTCTTCGTCGCTGGTGCCCGGGTGGGCGGCAATGAAGTACGGGATGAGGAACTGCTTTTTGCCCGCCTCTTCGCTGTACTTGTCAAACATCGACTTGAAGCGGTCATAGGTGCCGATGCCCGGCTTCATCATTTTGGACAGCGGGCCGCCCTCGGTGTGCTCGGGCGCGATCTTCAAATACCCGCCCACATGGTGCTGCACCAGCTCTTTCACGTATTCAGGCGACTGCACAGCCAGGTCGTAGCGCAGGCCCGAGCCAATCAGAATTTTCTTGATGCCTTTGAGGGTCCGCGCCCGACGGTACATGTTGATCAGCGGGCCGTGGTCGGTGGTCAGGTTCTGGCAGATGCCGGGGAACACGCAGCTGGGTTTGCGGCAGGCCGATTCGATCTCGGGGCTGCGGCAGCCCAGGCGGTACATGTTGGCCGTGGGGCCACCCAGGTCAGAGATGACGCCGGTGAAGCCTTTGACCTTGTCGCGGATGTCTTCCACCTCGCGGATGATGGATTCTTCGGAGCGGCTCTGGATGATGCGGCCTTCGTGCTCGGTGATCGAGCAAAAAGTGCAACCACCAAAGCAGCCGCGCATGATGTTCACGCTGAAACGGATCATCTCCCAGGCCGGGATCTTGGTCGCTTGCTCGTGGCTGCCGTTCTCGTCGGCATAGGACGGGTGCGGGCTGCGGGCATACGGCAGGTCAAACACATGGTCCATTTCGGCCGTGCTCAACGGGATGGGCGGCGGCGTAATCCATACGTCGCGCGCGGTGGTGCCTTCGCCGTGCGCCTGCACCAGACAACGGGCGTTGCCAGGGTTGGTCTCCAGATGCAGCACGCGGTTGGCGTGGGCATACAACACGGCGTCGGACTTCACCTGCTCGTAACTGGGCAGGCGAATCACACTCTTGTCGCGCGGGGGCACCTTGTGCGTGCCTTTGCCGCGCAAGGGGCTTGGGGCAGCTGAAATACCTTCGCGAGCAGGGGCTCGCTCCCACAAAGAATCCCCGTCCCGGCCAGAGGCCAGCGTGGCACCAGCGTCTGCTGGCTCACCTGTGGGAGCTTGCCCCTGCAAGCGAATACTTGAACGGCCTGTGCCTGCGGCATTGGGCACAAACTTCAGCGGCTGCGCCTTCTGGTTCTCACCATCGGCCACGTCTTTGGCTTCTTCTTCCCGGGCACACGTGGCGCCCTGCTCCCGCGCCTGGTCAGAAATCATCAAATACGGGTTGATGTGCGCCTCCACATGGCCTGGCGTGTCCACGCTGGTGGAATCGATCTCGAACCAGCCTTCAGGCGTTTCGCGCCGAACAAAAGCGGTGCCTCGCACGTCGGTGATCTGCTGCACCGGCTCGCGCGCGGCCAGGCGATGCGCAATCTCGACAATCGCCCGTTCGGCATTGCCGTACAACAGCAAGTCGCACTTGCTGTCCACCACCACCGAGCGGCGCACCTTGTCCGACCAATAGTCGTAATGCGCAATGCGGCGCAAGCTGCCCTCGATGCCGCCCAGCACGATGGGCGTTTCGGGAAAAGCCTCGCGGCAGCGCTGGCTGTAAACGATGGCGGCGCGGTCCGGCCGCTTGCCCCCCACGTCACCCGGCGTATAGGCATCGTCGCTGCGAATTTTGCGGTCCGCCGTGTAGCGGTTGATCATGGAATCCATGTTGCCGCTGGTCACCCCCCAAAACAGATTGGGTTGGCCCAGCACCTTGAAGGCCTCTGCGCTGGTCCAGTCAGGCTGCGCAATGATGCCGACCCGAAAGCCCTGGTTTTCCAACATGCGGCCAATCACCGACATGCCAAAGCTGGGGTGGTCCACATAAGCATCGCCGGTGACGATGATGATGTCGCAGCTGTCCCAACCCAATTGGGTCATTTCAGCGCGGCTCATCGGCAAAAACGGGGCCGTGCCAAAGCGCTGCGCCCAGAACTTGCGGTAACTGGTCAGCGGCTTGGCGTCGCGCGGGAAAAAAGAGACGTCAGCGTGGGCGTTCATGGACAGGGCTTGGGGGATAACCCTGTAGTGTAGGGGTTTGGGTTTGGGCTTGAGAATCCAGCGGGTATTGAAGTGTGGACCGGTGCCCCCTAACGCAGTCGACCGAGCACAGAAGTATCCGTCGCCGCTTGCCTGACAATCCTGCCATGCCATTTTCCCTCTCCGCCCCCGCCCAGCACGAGCTGGTGATCAAGAAAAGCCGTTTCATCGCCTGCGTTGAACCCGTAACCGGGCGCGAAGAGGCGCAGGCCCGGGTGGCACAACTCAAGGCCGCGCACCCGGACGCGGCCCACGTGTGCTGGGCGCTGCTGGCCGGCGGGCAGTCCGCCGCCAACGACGACGGCGAGCCCGGAGGCACCGCAGGCCGCCCCATGCTGGAGGTGTTGCGCCACCACGATTTGGAGGGGGTGATGGCGTCGGTGGTCCGGTACTTTGGCGGCGTCAAGCTGGGTGCGGGCGGGCTGGTGCGGGCCTACACCGATGCGGTGGCGCAAGCCCTGCTGACGGCCGAAAAGATCCCACGGGTCAAACAAGCGCAACTGGCTTGCAGCGTGCCCTACGCGCTCGAAGGCCTGGTCCGCCGTGAACTGGAACTGGCCGGGGCCAGTTTGCTGGACGTGCAGCACGGCAGTGTGGTGCGCCTGCGCTTCGCGCTGCCCGAACCGCAAGCGGTGGTTTTGGTGCAACGCCTCAATGACAGTGGCCAGGGCAAATTGGCATGGCTGGACGCCGATAATTGAGCCATGTCCGAACCCACATTGCCCATGCCACCCGCCTTGCCGCTGAACCAACCCAAGTCCAAAACCGACCTGTTCGTGTCGTTCACTCTGTTGGCTTTGCAAGGCTTTGGCGGCGTACTGGCCGTGGTGCAGCGCGAACTGGTAGAGAAAAAACGCTGGATGACACGCGAGCAATTTGTCGAAGACTGGGCGGTGGCGCAGATCATGCCCGGCCCCAATGTGGTGAATCTGTCGTTGATGATCGGTGGGCGTTACTTTGGCCTGCCCGGCGCTTTGGCCGGTCTGGCAGGCATGCTGATGGCGCCTCTGTGCGTGGTCTTGCTTTTGGCCATGGCTTTTGGTGGCGTGTCTGACGCGCCCTGGGCCCAAGGGGCCTTGCGCGGCATGGGTGCCGTGTCGGCGGGGTTGATTGCCGCCGTCGGCCTCAAGTTGATCGGTGCCCTGCACCACAACCCGATGGGCATGCCGGTGTGCATCGCGCTGGCGGCGGCCAGTTTCACGGGGGTGGGCTTGCTGCGTTGGCCTCTGGCCTTTGTATTGCTGGGCACGGGCCTGCTGGGCTGCGGCTGGGCTTATTTGCAACTGGCCCGCCAAGCCGCCCAAGCAGGAGATACACCATGAACCCGGTGCTGCAACTGTCGGCGCAGGATTGGCTGAGTCTGTTCAACCACTTTGCTTCGTTGTCGCTGCTGGCCGTGGGGGGTGCCATCACCACCGCACCCGACATGCACCGCTACCTGGTGGACGAGACGCATTGGCTGAGCGAAGCGCAGTTCACCTCGTCCATCGCGCTGGCACAGGCCGCACCGGGTCCCAACATCTTGTTTGTGGCCTTGATGGGTTTCAACGTGGGCATGAACGCCGGGGCCGGTCTGGGTGGCGGCTGGATGAGCACCGGCCTGGCCAGTCTGGGCGTGCTGCTGACCCTGCTGGGCATCATGCTGCCTTCTTCGGTGCTGACCTACACGGCCACCCGCTGGGCGCACCAGCACCGCGAAAATCTGGGCATCCGGGCATTCAAGTCGGGCATGGCCCCGATCGTGATTGCCCTGCTGCTGGCCACCGCCTGGTTGCTGACGCTCAGCCACAACCAGCCTGCGCGCGACTGGCCGCTGTATGCGCTGACGGCGCTGACCACGCTGGTGGTCTGGCGCACCCGCGTGCACATGCTGTGGCTGATTGGCCTGGGCGCCGTGTTGGGGGCCTTGGGCTGGGTCTAAGCCAAGCTCAGTGCGGGTTCTCGAAGAACACCGTGTTCGAGTAATCGCTCACCTCGAAATACACTTTTTTCTCGCTTGAATCGACCACCATGTTCAGGTTCTCATCCAGCACGCCATAGCCGTAACGGTAAGCGCGGGGTTTGCCATCGTCGGTGCCCAAAGCCGTGCTGATCTTGTCCACCTTCAAAAAGCGACGAACCAATTTGTCCCCGGCATAGACTTCCAGCACGCCGTTGGTGCCGGTCCAGTTCTGAATGTCACGGCTGATCTTGTTTTGCTGCTCTTGCGTACAAGCCGCCAACAGACTGGCGGCGGCCATGGTGGCGATCAATGCCATGCGTGTTGTATTTTTGGACATGGAAAACTCCCTTGAATGACTTTGGACGAAAAATAGCCGAGGCGGACACCGCGACCTGTAGCGTCAACTTCTCTGACGCAAAGCCTCGTACAGGCACACGCCACTGGCCACGGACACGTTCAGGCTTTCCACCGCACCGCGCATTGGAATGCTCACCAACTCGTCGCAATTTTTGCGGGTCAGCTGGCGCATGCCAGCGCCTTCGGCACCCAACACCAGTGCGGTGGGCACCTTCAGGTCGGCCTGGTAGATGGTTCGGGGTGCATCGTCGCTGGTGCCCACAATCCAGATGTTGCGTTCCTTGAGTTCACCCAGGGTGCGCGCCAGGTTGGTGACCATGAAATAGGGCATGGTTTCGGCCGCGCCACTGGCCACTTTGGCCACGGTGGCGTTGATGCCAGCGGCATGGTCTTTGGGGGCAATGACCACATGCGCGCCCGCGCCATCGGCCACGCGCAGGCAAGCGCCCAGGTTGTGCGGGTCGGTCACACCGTCCAGCACCAGCAGCAAAGGCGGGCCCTCCACGGTGTCCAACAGGTCGTCCAACGAATGGTTCTGCGGTATCGGCGCAACCAAAGCCACCACGCCCTGGTGCCCGTGACCACCTGCCAGTTTGGCCAGGCGCTCACCATCCGATTCGATCAGGCGCATGCCCGAATCACGGGCTTTGTCGATGAACTGCCGCATGCGGGCATCGCGACGGGTGACCTCGTAATGGATTTCAACAACGGATTGGGGGGCGATCTTGAGGCGAACGCCCACGGCATGGAAGCCGAACAGCACTTTGTGGGATGACATGCAGCGATTATCGTTGGTCTGCCATGCAAGCATGGCCAAGCACCGTCAAGGCACGCCGCCTTCAGGCCTGCTGGGCGGTGGCTTCGGTCAAGCGCCCGGCCTGGATCACCAGGCTGCGCTCACAGCGGGCGGCCAGTTGGCGGTCATGTGTGACCAACACCAGCGTCGTGCCCTGCTCGCGGTTGAGTGCGAACATCAAATCCATGATGGCCTCACCCGTGGCGTGGTCCAGACTGCCCGTGGGCTCGTCGGCCAGCAACAAGTCGGGCTGCACCACAAAAGCACGGGCCAGCGCCACCCGTTGCTGCTCGCCTCCCGACAGCACCTTGGGCAAATGCTTGAGGCGTTCACCCAGACCCACGCGCCGCAGCATGGCGGTGGAGGTGCTGCGGGCATCGGGCTTGCCCGCCAACTCCAGCGGGAGCATGACGTTTTCCAGGGCCGAGAGGTTGGGCATGAGCTGAAAGCTCTGGAACACAAAACCCACATGCTGCGCCCGCAGTGCCGCGCGCTCGTCTTCGGACAAATCAAACAGCGACTGCCCGGCCAACACCACCTGGCCTGCGCTGGGCGTGTCCAGCCCGGCCAAAATGGCCAGCAAAGTGCTTTTGCCCGAGCCGGAAGCCCCGACAATAGCGGCTGTTTCCCCGGCGTTCAAAGTGAAATCGATATCGCGCAAAATGTCCAGCTGACCGCTGGCATCCTGCACACTTTTCGAGACGCCACGCACGGCAATGATGGATTCAGGCATGCACAAACCTTTGTTAAGACGACGCCACTTTAACTGGACCTTGCTGGCCCTTGCCAGCTGGGGCTTTGTCACGGCGGTGAACGCGGCCACGGTGCCGCGCATTTTGGTGGTGGGCGACTCGCTGAGCGCCGAATACGGCCTGGCCCGTGGCGTCGGCTGGGTGGCCTTGCTGCAAAAAAAGCTGGCGCAAGAAAAACCCGACGCCCAAGTCATCAACGCCAGCATCAGTGGCGAAACCACCTCGGGCGGGCGCTCGCGCATGGCCACCTTGCTGCAAAAACACCAGCCCAGCCATGTCATCATCGAGCTGGGGGGCAACGACGCCTTGCGCGGCCTGCCGTTGAACATGACACAAGACAATCTGCAAACCATGACGCGCCAGGCCCAGACAGCGGGCGCGCAAGTGCTGCTTTTGGGCATGCAAATGCCGCCCAATTACGGCCCCGACATGGCCCGCCAGTTTGAAGCGGCCTTTGCCCAGGTGGCCAAAAGCCAAAAGGCGGCCCTGGTGCCTTTCTTTTTGCAAGGCATTGGCGATGACCCTGAACCGCTCAAATGGTTTCAGGCCGACCGCATCCACCCCAACGAAGCGGCGCAGCCGCGCATGCTGGCCAATGTCTGGCCCACTTTGAAGAAACAACTGAAATGAGCGTTCACCTGATATCGGCCGCACAGGCCATGGCCCAACTGAACCAGTTTGATGCCATCCTGGATGCACGTTCGGAGGGCGAACACGCCGAAGACCACCTGCCCGGCGCACTGAGTTGGCCCTCGCTCAACAACGAAGAACGCATCCGCGTGGGCACCCTGTACAAACAGGTCAACCCGTTTGAAGCACAAAAAGTAGGCGCCGCGCTGGTGGCCAAAAACATCGCCCGGCACATCGAAACGCAGGTCATGGACAAGCCCAGAAACTGGCAGCCGCTGGTGTATTGCTGGCGTGGCGGCAAGCGCAGCAATTCGCTGGCGCTGATCCTGGGGCAAATCGGCTTCAAGGTGCACCTGATCGAAGGCGGCTACAAGGCCTTTCGCAAAGAAATCGTGGACGATACGCCGCGTCAGGCGCAGCGATTGCAGTTTCAAGTGCTGTGCGGCCCGACCGGTTCGGGCAAGACCCGTTTGTTGCAGGCCTTGGCACAAACCGGCGCCCAAGTGCTGGACCTGGAAGCCATTGCCTGCCACCGCAGCTCGGTGCTGGGCTTGATCCCCGGCACCCCGCAGCCCAGCCAAAAAGCCTTTGACACGCAGGTGTGGGACGCGCTGCGGGGCTTCAGCCCAGACCGCCCGGTTTTTGTCGAAGCTGAAAGCAAAAAGGTGGGCAACCTGACGGTCCCCGCCGAGCTGATGGTGGCCATGCGGGCCAGCCCTTGTCTGCGCGTGGATCTGTCACTGGACAACCGGGTGAATTTGCTGCTGGAAGACTATGCGTTTTTCACGCAAGACCGCGCCCTGTTTGCCGAGCGCCTGGAGCGCCTGACGGCCCTGCGCGGCAACGCCATGGTGCAAGGCTGGCAAGCCAGAATTGAGCGGGGGGAAATGCGCGAAGTCGTGACCGAATTGCTGTCAGGTCACTACGACCCGGGCTACGAAAACTCCACGGGGCAAAACTTTGTGCATTACACCAAAGCCCCCTTGATCGCACCGGCCAGCCACAGCATGGCCGACATGTGTGCCTTGGCTGAGCAACTGGTGCAAGCGCCGCCAGCCACAGCGCTCTGAGCGCTCACTGCGCCACGCTTGACGCGTGGTCAGCCCGCGGGCTGGGAAGGATCCGATGCGCCTGGCGCCAACGGATCGGCCAAGTCCTGCTGTAGGTCGTCTGCTGCCTCGTCGGACCCGGTGCCATCTTCAGGCAACAGGCCCGATTTGCGGTCGGACTTGGCTTTGAGCTTGTCTTCTTTTTTGCGTTTCTTGGCCAGTTCTTTCTGGCGTTTTTCGAATCCGTAGTTGGGTGTGGCCAAGATGGCTCCTTTAATTTGAGCTGCCCAATGTAACAGCTTCTTCGGGGCTTTCTGACCACGCGACACTGCCACGGTACGCATGCCAACTGGCGTGCCCCAACCAAGGCCCGACCACGATGATGCCCAAGGCCCAGGGCCACAACGCGGCCAGCACCAAAACGCTGAGCAACAAACCCCACAACAGCATCACGCCAGGGTGAGCAAAAACCACCCGCATGCTGGTGAGCACGGCAGAAATGGCGTCGGTGTCGCGGTCCAAAATCATGGGCAGGGACACGACCGACAGGCCATAGACCAAAGCGGCAAAAGCGCCCCCCACGCCCAGATAGACCAACACAAATTCGATGTTCTGCGGGTTGAACACGGCCTGGATCACCCCCGTGGTCGAGGGCATGCCGGTATTGAAGAACACCGCAAACACCACCAGCGAGGCTCGGCCCCACAGCAACTCCAGCACCATCAGCACCAACACCAGCATGGCCATGCTGCGAATGTGGCGGTCCCAACACATCAAGGACGTGGCCATGTCGGGCACCTCGCCCCGCTCTCTTTTGCGACTGACCTCGTACAGGCCCATGGCCAAAAATGGCCCGACCAGCAGGCAACCCGAGATCAGCGACAAGGTGTATTCGGGTTTGTGCTTGAACACCATGGCCAGCACCTGGGCCATGAACCAAAAGCACAGGCCATAAAACAAGGCGATTCCGGGGTGACGCGTCAGGTCTTGCCAGCCACGGGCCAACCACCGGAAGGGGTCAGAAAAGCCCAGCGGCCGCATCAGCGACTGCGGACCTTCGGGTGCCGGCGGCACATAGGGTGCGGCCATGTTGGGCAAATCAGCGCTTTCTGCGGCGGCGGGATCAATGGGCTGGGCATCAACAGGCATGGCAATCACGTAATCAGTGGAAATGCCAGATTACCCTGTGGTGCCTGGATTGAACACTCAGGAAACCCCCAAGTGGCCGCACAAAAACGGGCTGCCCGATGGCTTTTCAGCCGCCAGCTTCAAAGCACCGGCAAGTGGTCTTGCAAGGCTTGGCTCAAATCCCCAATCAGGTCTTGTGCCGACTCCAGACCCGCCGAAAAACGCACCAAAGTGCCGCGCTGCAAATGTGCAGGCCAGCTTTGGCGCATCGCAGCCAGGTCATAGGGCACCACCAGGCTCACCGGGCCGCCCCAGCTGTAGCCGATCTTGAAGAGCTTCAAGTGGTCGCAAAACGCATCCACCTGGGCGCAGGCATACCGGGCGTCGAGGATCACGCTGAACAAGCCTGCGGCCAGCCCCGTGCCAGGCGTGTGCTCGCACACCGCTTGCCAATGGGCATGGCCAGGTGCCCCAGCCAAGGCGGGGTGCAGCACCTGCACGCATTGCGCTTGCGCTTGCCACCAGGCAGCCAGGGCGCGGGCCGTCTGGTCGTGCGCGGCATACCGCAAAGCGATGCTGGGCAAAGAGCGCAACACGGTTTCGGCATCGTTGGCCCCCACGCCCAAACCCAGACGCATGTGGCACAGCTTGATTTTCAGATGCAAGGCGGGGTCTCGGGTGATCACGCTGCCCATCAGCACATCGCCACCGCCGCTGGGGTATTTGGTGAGCGCATGGGCACTGATGTCCACCGCCAATGTGCCCTGCCCGCCCGATCCATCGCCCAGCAAATCAAAGGGCTTGAACGCCAGCCCCGCGCCCCAGGTGTTGTCGAGCGCACACCACACGCCTTGGGCCCGGCAAAGCCGCACCATCTCGGGCAAATCTGGAAACTCCATGCTCACCGAGCCAGGCGCCTCCAGCCACACCAGGCGTGTGCGGGGGCTGATCTTGCTGGCCAGGTCCTGAAGGTTCATCGGGTCATACCACTGGTGCGTGATGCCGTAATGGTGCAACTCGCCCTCGGCCAGGGCCTTGTTGGGTCCGTAGGCATTGTCGGGCAACAACACTTCGTCGCCGCTGTGCAGCAAGGCCAGGGCCACGGTGGCCAAGGCCGCCAGACCACTGGGCACCAGCAGGCACTGGCGCCCGCCTTCCAGGGTGCACAGGCGCTCTTCGAGCGTGTAGGTCGTGGGCGTGCCGTGCAGGCCGTAGGTGTAGGCCGATTTGTCTTTCCACTCCATCTGCCGCATGTCGGCGACAGAGGGAAAGTACACCGTGGAGGCTTTGAAGACACCGGGCTGGGGCGCAGCAAAACCGGCGGGCGGCGTGTAGGGGTGGTGAATCAACCCGGTCATGCCCTTGGCGAATTTCGAATCTTGCATCACATCATCCTCAAGCAAACAGCCTCCCGAAGGAGGCTGCTCAAACGCTGTCTGTGCCTGGCACCCAGAGGGTCAGACGCTCCACTTTTCCAGCAGTTTTTCTGGCCGCATGTTGTCATACGGCTCGAAGGGCTGGTGAATCCAGGGGTTGGTCGGCAAATCGTCCACCGAATAGTCGGGTTTGAAGGTGGACACGCCTTTGGTCCAGATCACGGCGGTGCGCAATTCGGTCACCGGTGTGTAGTTGTTTTTGAGCTGGTCCACCACCGCGCGCAAAGTGTGACCGGTGTCGGCCAAATCGTCCACCAGCAGCACACGGCCAGCGATTTCGCCTTTGGGTGTGGTGATGTAACGGGCAATGTCCAGGTGGCCTTGCACAGTGCCGGCTTCGGCACGGTAGGAGCTGGTGGACATGATGGCCAAAGGCTTGTCAAAAATGCGCGACAGGATGTCGCCAGGGCGCATGCCGCCACGGGCCAGGCACAGGATGTTGTCAAACTCCCAGCCCGACTGGTGAATCTTGATGGCGAGTTTTTCAATCAGGTTGTGGTACTCGTCGTAGCTCACGTACAGGTGCTTGCCGTCTTCGGTCAACATGGGGTTACTCCAAAAAATCAGTGGTTAAGGTCGGTGTCTGTTGGCCCAACCCGGCGCTCAGGCGCCAAAGGGGTTGTGCAACAAAATCGTGTGATCCCGGTCAGGGCTGGTGGACACCACATGCACGGGCACGCCTGTGACTTCTGCGATGCGCTCCAGATAGCGGCGCGCCGTGGCGGGCAATTTGTCCATTTCGGTCACGCCCACGGTGGTCTCGGTCCAGCCAGGAATCACTTCGTAAATCGGCTTGCAACGGGCGATTTCGTCGGCGCCCATGGGCAAAATATCGATGACCTCACCGTCCAGTTCGTAGCCGGTGCAGAGCAACAGCTCTTTCAGGCCATCCAGCACATCGAGTTTGGTGATGCACAAACCGCTCAGGCCGTTGACCTGCGCGCTGCGCTTGAGCAAGGCCGCATCGAACCAGCCGCAGCGGCGTGAACGTCCGGTGGTCACGCCTTTTTCAGCGCCCACGGTGGACATGTGGTAGCCGGGGGTGCCGGGTGTTTCCCAGTCCAACTCGGTCGGGAAAGGGCCACCGCCCACGCGGGTGCAATAGGCCTTGGTGATGCCCAAAATGTAGTGCAGCATGCCCGGGCCCACGCCCGAACCGGCCGCAGCATTACCTGCCACGCAGTTGCTGGAGGTGACGAACGGGTAAGTGCCGTGGTCCACGTCCAGCAAGGTGCCCTGAGCGCCTTCGAACAACAAATTGGCCCCGGCTTTGTGCGCGTCGTTCAGTTCGCGCGACACGTCGGCCACCATGGGCAGCAGCTCTTTGGCATAGGCCATGGCTTCGTTGTACGTCGCGTCAAAGTCCACAGGGGCGGCGCCCAGAATGTTGACCAGCACTTCGTTGTGCAGTGCCAGGTTGTCGCGCAGCTTGCTGGCAAAACGCTCGGGGTATTTCAGGTCTTGCACCCGCAAGGCACGGCGCGCCACTTTGTCTTCATAAGCGGGGCCAATGCCACGACCGGTGGTACCGATTTTGGCCGTACCAGCTTTTTCCTTGGCCGCTTCGCGCCCCACATCCAGCGCCACGTGGTAGGGCAAGATGAGTGGGCAAGCTTCGCTCACGCGCAGGCGTGAACGCACCTCGACACCGGCCTTTTCAAGGCCGGCGATTTCTTCGAGCAACTTGGGCACCGACAAAACCACACCGTTGCCGATGTAGCACTTCACGCCGGCCCGCATGATGCCACTGGGAATCAGGTGCAAAGCGGTTTTGACCCCGTTGATCACCAATGTGTGACCGGCATTGTGCCCACCCTGGAAACGCACCACGCCCTGGGCGCTTTCGGTCAGCCAGTCCACCAGTTTGCCCTTGCCTTCGTCGCCCCATTGGGTGCCGACGACGACCACGTTACGGCCTTGCTTCATGTTCATGCTTGAAATGTTCTTTCTCAAAGAGCCTGTACCAACCACTGCCCGGCCGCTTCAACCAGCTCGCGGTCGCAATGGAATTCATCAACTTCGCTTTCGTGCCCGGGCAAAACGCACACCACCGTCTCGCCGCGGCTGCGCAAGTTGGCAATGGCCGAGCGCAAGCCGGTCGAACTGCCCCAGGGCGCACGGATCGCTGCACGCAGCGGCAAAGGTGCCACAGCCGACACCAATTCTTTCAAATCGAGACTGAAGCCCACAGCAGGACGGTCGCGGTCAATGCGGTGGCCAAAAACAGCACCCACACCGTCGTAGCGACCACCACGGGCCAGCGCATCCGATGCGCCTTGGCCATAAATGGCAAAACGCATGCCGCTGTAATAGGCATAACCACGGGAGTCACCCAAATCAAAACTGATGGAGGCACCCGGAATTTGCGCCGCCAGCCAACGCAGCTGGGCCAAAGCTTCGGTGATCACGGGCATCGCAGGCAGGCACTGGGCCGCCTTGTCAAGCACCCGGGCATCGCCGTACAAATCGACCAAGGCACGCAAACCATCGCGGTTGGCTGCTGAGAAACCAGCGGTCAATCGCACAATGGCACTCGCGTCCTTGATGGCCAACGCCGCATGGATGTCATGGCGCAGCGCATCGGTGATGGCCTCGGCCTGCAGCAAGCTGTTGACGATGCGGGCATCGGCCAAGTCGACCTGCAGGTCGCCCATGCGGGCGGCACGCAAGCAATCGAGGGCCAGCTGCAAAATCTCCAGATCGGCCTCGGGGCCGGCATGGCCATAGATTTCTGCGCCCAATTGCAGGGGTTCACGGGTGGCATACGGCCTAGCAGGACGCGTGTGCAACACCGGGCCGCAATAGCAAAGACGGGTCAGGCCTGCGCGGCCCAGCAAATGCGCATCGATGCGGGCCACCTGGGGCGTGGTGTCGGCACGCAAACCCAAGGTGCGACCAGACAGCTGGTCCACCAACTTGAAGGTCTGCAAATCCAGCGCTTCGCCCGTGCCGGTGAGCAGGGACTCCAAATGCTCCAGCAGCGGCGGCATGACCAGCTCGTAGCCATAGCCACGGGCGGTGTCAAGCAGTTCGCGACGGAGTTCTTCGATGTGGCGTGCCTCGGAGGGCAAGACATCGGCAATGTGATCCGGAAGGACCCAAGCAGACATGGGGATGGAGGGGGACTGTTAAAAACGAGATTTTACCGGCTTGCAAGCCTGTTTCCGGGATTCGGTTCAGGAAACAAGCCAGAACAGCAGCAATCCCGCAACGACCATGAACATGCCAAAAAAGCGGATTTGCCCATCTTCAAGCTGCAACAACTGCTCAAACAGCTGCCGCCATCGGGATGGCGACAGCATGGGCATCAAGCCCTCCAGGATGAGCATCAGGCCCAACGCCAGCAGGAGGGTGTCAAACAAAGCTTACTTTCGCGCAGGCGTGTTGCCGCCTGCGCCGCGCATGCCTTTGAAAAATTCGGAGCTGCCCGGATCGAGCACCATCACGTCGCTCTTGCTGGCAAAGCTGGATTTATAAGCCTCCAGGCTGCGGTAGAACTGCGCAAACTGGGGATCACGGCCAAAGGACTCGGCATACAGACGCGCGGCCTGGGCATCGCCCTGGCCCTTGATCTTCTGCGCATCCCGGTAGGCGTTGGCCACCGTCACTTCGCGTTGGCGATCGGCATCGGCACGAATTTTTTCGCCCTCGGCGGCACCGGTCGAACGCAGCTCGTTGGCCACGCGCTTGCGCTCCGCTTCCATACGGCGGTAAACCGACTCGGTGATGGTGTCCACATAGTCGGCACGGGTGATGCGCACATCCACCACATCCACGCCCCAGGGCTTGGCGCCCTTGACCACCACCAGCACAGCCGCTTTCACGTCGTCCATCAACTCTTCACGTTTGAGAGACAACAGCTCCTTGACGGTGTGCTTGTTGATCTCTTCCTGAAAAGCGTTGCGCACCACCCGGTTGAGCTGGTTGGTACCGGCTTTTTCATCCAGACCCACGTTGCGGATGTAGGCCTGGGGGTCGGCAATGCGCCAGCGCACATACCAATCGATCACCACGCGCTGCTTCTCGGCCGTGAGCATGGGCTCGTTGTCGGGACTGTCCAGGGTCAGCAAGCGCTTGTCGATGTAATTGACGTTTTGCAGCGGGGGCGGCAACTTGAAGTGCAGGCCCGGCTCGGTGATGACTTCCTTGATCTGGCCCAAAGCGTACACCACGCCGAACTGGCGCTGATCGACCACAAATACCGTGGAGCTGAACAGCACAAAGGCCACCAGCAAGCTTGAAATCCACAATCCAATGCGATTCATTTTCTTTGTCCTTATCGTGGATCGCGGTCGCGTGAACGCGTGAGGTCGCGTGAACGGGTGTCCACCGTTGCGGCATTGGCACCATTGCCGGCAGCGCTGGCATTGGCAGACGTGGCGGCCGCAGCATCGCCTGTGGGCGGCTGGGCTGCGACCTGCTGCATGATCTTGTCAAGCGGCAAATACAGCATGTTCGAGCCCTGTTTGCTGTCCACCAGCACCTTGGTCACGTTGCTGTAGATTTGCTGCATGGTGTCGGTGTACATGCGGTCACGCATGACTTGCGGGGCTTTCTGGTACTCCGGCAGGATGGTCTTGAAGCGCTGGGCATCGCCTTCGGCTTGCGCCACGATGCGTTCACGGTAGGCATCGGCTTCTTCCTTCAAGCGCGAAGCCGCGCCCACAGCGCGGGGCACCACGTCGTTGGCATAGGCTTGGGCTTCGTTCTTGGCGCGCTCACGTTCCTGGCCCGCCTTCAGCACATCGTCGAACGCGGCCTGAACCTGCTCTGGGGGACGCACACCGCCTTGCTGCAAGTTGATGCCCACCACCTCGATGCCCACTTTGTAGCGGTCCAGGATGGTCTGCATTTTTTGGCGCACACGGGGCGCAATCTGATCGCGTTCTTCGGCCAGGGCCGAGTCCATCTTCATCTTGCCCACCACCTCGCGCACGGCGGTCTCGGCCGACTGCACCACGGCCTCGGTCGGGTTGCGGCTTTCAAACAGGTAAGCGCGCGCGTCGTTCAAGCGGTACTGCACCGCGAACTTGATCTCGACGATGTTTTCATCCTCGGTCAGCATGGCCGACTCGCGCAAGCCCGTGGCCTTGATGATGTTGTCGCGGCCAATGTCCACCGACCGGATCTGCGTGACAAAAACCAGCTCATGGCGCTGGATAGGGTATGGCATGCGCCAGTTGAAACCCGCCCCCACCGTCGAGTGGTATTTGCCAAACTGGGTGATCACGGCTTGCTGACCCTCTTGCACGATAAAGAAGCCCGAGCCCAGCCAGACCAGCAAAGCAGCAGCCAGGATCACACCCAAGCCGAGATTTTTGATGAACGCAGGCATGCCCGGCCCCCCCGATCCGCCGCCTGAACCACCAGGGCCTTGCGGGCCCTGAGGTGCGCCTTTGCCGCCGAACAACTGGCCCAGCTTGCGGTTGAAATCGCGCCACAATTCGTCCAGATCGGGCGGGCCACTTTGCTGTTGTGCGCCACGGCCAGGCGGCTGTTGCCAGGCATCGGGTTTGGGGCCCGGCGGTGGTGGCACATCGCCTGCGGACTTGTTGCCCGAATCGGGTGTGGATTTGTCGTCGTCCCGACCCCAGCGTGGGTCATTCAGATTGAACATGCCGCGGAGCTTTGCCGGAAGCAAGGACCATCGCAGGGCTGGCAGGTGAAAATTCATGGTGCAGTGTCTTTGTCAGAATGACGAATCCGCATTGTGCCGAATTCGGTTGGACTTCAATCCAGATCACCCGGATATTCCCGGGTCATGTCACGGGGATCGGCAGGTTCTTGCACGACCGGCGGCAAGGCGGTTTGGACGATGCCGGACAAAGCCGAGCGCAACAAGTCCAGGCCTTTGCCGGATTGGGCACTCAAAAACACCCGGGGCACAGGCACCCCGTCCAGCTCGTAGTGGTCCTGCATGTGCAGGGGATAACGCTCGGCGTCCAGCGCATCGATCTTGTTGAACACCAGCAACTGGGGCACGGTGTCGGCGCCGATCTCGGCCAATACTTTTTGCACCTCGGCCATTTGCTCCGGGAAATCCGGATTGGCGGCATCGACCACATGGAGCAGCAGATCGGCTTCCGTGGCCTCTTGCAATGTCGCCTGAAAAGCCTCGACCAGACCGTGCGGCAGATCACGGATGAATCCCACCGTGTCGGACAGGGACACGGAACGCCCCGCCTCCCCCAGATACAGCTGGCGCGTGGTGGTGTCCAGCGTGGCAAACAACTGGTCGGCGGCAAAAGCCCGCGCCTTGACCAGGGCGTTGAACAAGGTGGACTTGCCCGCGTTGGTGTAGCCCACCAGAGAAATGTTGAACGTGTCACGCCGCTCGCGCTGACGGCGCTGGGTGTTGCGCTGGCGTTTGACTTTGACCAGGCGCTCTTTGATGCGCTTGATCGAGTCATTGATCATGCGCCGGTCCAGCTCGATCTGCGTCTCGCCCGGGCCACCCCGCATACCGATGCCGCCGCTTTGCCGCTCCAGGTGCGACCAGCGACGCACCAGGCGCGTGCTCAGGTACTGCTGGCGGGCCAGTTCCACCTGCAACTTGCCCTCGTGGCTGCGTGCACGCTGGCCAAAAATTTCCAGGATCAGCAAGGTGCGGTCGTTCACGGGCAAGCCGATGTGGCGTTCCAAGTTGCGCTGCTGCGCCGGGCTCAGGGCCTGGTCAAACAAGACCTCGACCGCGCCGTGCATCAGGGCCAGTTCCTTGATTTCGTCGGCCTTGCCGCTGCCCACAAACAGCGCCGGGTCGGGCGCTTTGCGTTTGCAGGTGAGGCGGACCACCGGCTTGAGGCCCCCGGATTCGGCCAACAGACCCAGCTCTTGCAGGTCGGCATCGAAATGCGGCAGCCCAAAGTCAACGCCGACCAATAAGGTCGGCGCAGGCAGGTTGGAAGATGTTTCAGACAATGTCAGCAGCCTCTGGCGGTGGTTTGAGACCGCCGGTCAAAAAAACCACCGCATCAAGCCGTGATTTCACCCGTTTCGGGTGTGCTGAAAGTCACAGAACGACCGGGAACGATGGTCGAAATGGCGTGCTTGTAAACCATCTGGGTGACGGTGTTGCGCAAGAGCACCACGTACTGATCGAACGATTCAATCTGGCCTTGCAGCTTGATGCCATTCACGAGGTAAATCGAGACGGGCACATGCTCGCGGCGCAGTGCATTCAAGAAGGGGTCTTGCAAAAGTTGACCTTTGTTGCTCACGATATTCTCCGTGTTCAGAAGTTTTGAAGCTGCGACCTTACCACAGGGGGATGGCGGCGATTTTTGAGAAAAGTGGATTTCCTCACATCTCAGCCGGATTCCTTGTCTGCATAAGGGTTGGTGGATGTTTTCATTTCGATCCGCAGCGGCGTCCCCGACAAACTGAAGGCCTTGCGAAAACGCCCTTCCAGAAAGCGCTTGTAGGTGTCGGTGACGTGTTCCAGCGAATTGCCGTGGATCACGATCACCGGCGGGTTCATGCCGCCCTGGTGCGCATAACGCAGCTTGGGTCGGAACATGCCGCCACGCTGCGGGCTCTGGAATTGAACCGCCTCCAGCAGCAAGCGCGTCAACACCGGCGTGCTCATCTTGCACATGGCCGATTTGTGCGCCTGGATGATGGAGGCCCAAACGGGGCCCAATCCCTGACGCTTTTTGGCCGAGATGAAATGCATGTTGGCAAAGCTCAGGAAAGGCAGCCGCGTTTCGATGGAACGCTGCACCAACTGGCGCTGGTATTCATCGACCGCATCCCACTTGTTCACGGCCAGCACCATGGCGCGACCGCTTTCGAGCGCATAGCCGGCAATGTGCGCATCCTGGTCGGTCACGCCCTGCTCGGCGTCGAGCAGCAACAGCACCACGTTGGCCGACTCGATGGCTTGCAGGGTTTTGACGACCGAAAACTTCTCGATGGCTTCAAACACCTTGCCCTTGCGGCGCAAACCGGCGGTGTCGATCAGCTCGAACTTTTGACCCTGGCGCTCAAAGGGCACCGAAATCGCATCGCGCGTGGTGCCAGGCATGTCAAACGCCACCAGACGCTCTTCCCCCAGCCAGGTGTTGATCAGGGTCGATTTGCCCACGTTGGGGCGCCCGGCCACGGCCAGCTTGACGACCGAAGGGTCTGCTTCGGTTTCTTCCGGCTCTTCGGGCAGGTGGAGGGACTCGAGCGCCAGTTCCACCAGGCCGCGCGTGCCTTGGCCGTGCGCGGCCGAGATGGCAATCACCTCGCCCAGGCCCAATTCATAAAACTCGGTGAGCTGGATGCCTTCGAGCATGCCTTCGGCCTTGTTGGCCACCAACAGACAGGGCTTGCCGATCTTGCGCAGGTACTTGGCGATGTCGTGGTCTTGCGCCGACAAGCCGCCGCGCGCATCGACCACGAAAATGACCACATCCGCCTCGGCCACCGCCTGCTGCGTTTGTTTGGCCATCTCTTTGTAAATGCCGCTGCTGGCATCGGGCTCAAAACCGCCCGTGTCAATGACGATGAATTCCTGACGGCCTTGTTTGCCATTGCCGTAATGGCGGTCACGGGTCAAGCCCGCAAAATCGGCCACTATGGCGTCCCGGCTCTTGGTGAGTCGGTTGAACAGCGTGGATTTGCCCACATTGGGGCGGCCTACGAGGGCCAATACAGGTTTCACTTAAAAATTTTCCGATCCATCATTCAGGGCGAAATCCGAAGACGCCCCCGGTGCGTGTCACCACCACCAAAGTTTGGCCTGCGGCCACCGGCTTGCCCACAATGGCACTGCCGTCCGTGCTCAAGCGCTGCAAAAGCTGCCCATCCTGACGCGACAGGAAATGGAGCAAGCCCTTGTCATCACCCAACACCACCGAGCGCCCCAGCACCAAAGGTGCCGTCAGGCCCCGAAAGCGCAAGCCCTCTTGCGTCCAGGCGGGCTGCCCCCCTTGACGCGGCCAAGCCACGACCTTGCTGTCGGACTCGGCACCAAAAACAAACTGCTCATCGCCGTCCAGGCCAACATGGCCTTGCGCTGGACGCGACCACAGGACCGTGCCACGGTCGGCAGCCACACACGACACGGCCGCCTGGAATGCGCGCACGCACACCGCGTTGCCCAGGCGACTGGCGCCGGCAACCACATCCACCAAACGTTCCACTTCGTTGGTGCCACGCGACGAGCCGACCAGTGTTTCCCAACGCACAGCGCCTGTGGTCGGGTTCAAAGAAACCAGGCGCCCGCCCCAGCCGGCCAACAAGGTGTCGCCAAACGGGACCAACAAGCCGGCTTGTTGCAACACCAGGGGATCGCCGCTGCGCTGCTGGGTCCAGAGTTTTTGCCCGGACGCGCCATCCAGCGCGGTGACCGCACGGTCGGCCGTCAATACAAAAACGCGGGCACCAGCGACCAGGGGGGCGGTGTAAGACACTGCGGGCAGGCGGTAACGCCACACCACCTTGCCGGCTTCGATCGCCACCACTTCGTTGTTTTGCGTGACCACGGCAAAGCGCTGACCATCGCCACCCACGCCCGCCTGAATGGGGTTGTCGAGCTTGATGCGCCAGACATCCTGGCCCGTGCTCGCGCTGATCAAGGCCACCTGGCCCTGGGTAGAGGCCACCGCCACTTGGTCGCCATGGACCGAGGCCAACAGCGGCGTGGTCACAGGCCCCACGCTGTTGGTCCAGGCTTTTTGCACCGCCAACTGGCCCGTCACGGCCGGCAAAGCCGCGGGCTGCGGCTTCTCAGGCGCGCTGGAACAAGCGGCGATCGACAGCGCCAAGACCCCCAGCAAAGTCAAGCGCGACCCGATGTGCGAAAAGACAGTCATCACTTTGCAGTCTCCGAAACAGCCGCCGCATCAGGGTCGATGCCCAAGGCGTTGAGTTTGGCTTGCACCAAACGCTGGTAATCAGGGGTGTCTGCCAATTTTTGCCAAGCCTGCTGGTAGGCCAAGATGGCTTCAGCGGTTTGGCCCTTGGCTTGCAAGACATCGCCACGCAGGTCGGCCGCCAGACCGGCCATCGCCGGCGTGAACTCCATGCCCAGTTGCTTCAACGCGTCGTCGTAGGCCTTGGCGTCGAGCTGCAAAGCGGCCAGACGCAAACGTGCAATGTCGCGGTAAGCCTTGTCGGAGGCGCCACTGGCCACCCAAGCCAAAGCGTCACGCGCCGCGTCGGACTTGCCCTGGGCGTGGAGACTTTTGGCCGCCAACAACGCCGATTGCTGGGCAAATTGCGTCGAGCCAAACTTGTCTTTCATGTCGGCCAGACTGCGCTCGACACGGGACACCTCACCCGAGGCCACGGCGCGTTCGACTTCGTCGTACAGCGCAGCGGCTTTGACCGCCTGGGTTCTCTCCCAATACTGGTAAGCATTCCAGGCGGCGTAACTGCCCAGCACGGCAATCAGCACCCAGGAAATCAGGTTGCCCCAGGTGCGCCAGAAATGCTTGATCTGGTCGAGTTGTTCTTGTTCTTCAAGGTCGAGTGCTTTGGCCATGGTGTGTGTTGTACTGCTGGTTGCGCATCAAAGCGAAGATTGTAGGCTGTGGGCCCAGTCGGCCGCCGTGGCCAAAGACTCTGTCCGCTGGGCACCTGCGCCGTCGCGCAGCGATTTGACCGCCACCCGGCCTTGCGCCAATTCTTCGGCCCCGAACACCAGGGCAAAACGCGCACCCGAGGCATCGGCTTTCTTGAATTGGGACTTCATGCTGCCCATGCCTTCGCCACTGCCGGCGTGCATCTGGGCCGTCACGCCTTGGGCACGCAAGGCTTGCAGCACCTGCATGGCCACGGGCAGTGCAGCCGTCTCGGGAATGATGGCGTACACATCGGGTGCCAGTTCGGGCAAGGCCTCGCCCTGCTCCTTGATCAATTCGAGCACGCGCTCGACACCCAGCGCCCAGCCCACGGCAGGCGATGGCTTGCCGCCAATTTGCTCTACCAGGTAGTCGTAGCGGCCACCGCCACAGATCGTGCCCTGAGCGCCCAGGCTGGTGGTGATGAACTCGAACACGGTGAGGTTGTAGTAATCCATGCCCCGCACCAGCCGCGGATTGATGCTGTAGGCCACGCCGTTGGCGTCCAGGATCGCTTTGACCGCAGTGAAGTGTGCCAACGAGGCTTCGCCCAAAAAATCAAGCAGGCGCGGCGCCGACTCGACCACGGACTGCATGGCCGGGTTCTTGGTGTCCAGAATGCGCAGTGGGTTGCTGTGCAGGCGGCGTTTGGCTTCTTCATCCAGCACATCGCTGTGCTGTTCGAGGTGGGCGATCAACGCCGCGCGGTGTGCCTGACGTTCGGCCGGCTGCCCGAGGCTGTTGAGTTCCAGGCGCACGTCTTTCAGCCCCAGTTCTTTCCAGAGGTCGTTGGCCAGCAAGATGAGTTCGGCATCGACCTCAGGGCCCCCAAAGCCCAGCACCTCGGCGCCAATCTGGTGGAACTGGCGGTAACGCCCGCGTTGTGGCCGCTCGTGGCGGAACATCGGGCCCATGTAGTACAAGCGCTTGCCACCTTCGTACAGCAGGTTGTGTTCGACCACGGCACGCACCAGACCCGCCGTGCCTTCGGGACGCAAGGTAAGTTGCTCACCGTTCAGCCGGTCTTCAAAGGAGTACATCTCCTTTTCGACGATGTCGGTCACCTCGCCCAGCCCGCGCACAAACAGTGCGGTCGGCTCCACGATGGGCAAGCGCACATTGCGGTAGGCGTAGCGGGCCATCAGGGCCCGGACTTGGGTTTCCAGCCATTCCCAGCGCGCCGAGTCGGGCGGCAGGATATCGTTCATGCCCTTCACGCCCACCAGGCGCTGTGCCTTGGTGGTTTTGGGGGTGGCTTGGGATGGTGTGACTTGAACAGGCTCGCTCATTTTTTCTCAGCAGATCCGGAACCAAAACGGTTCTCGATGTAGTTTTCAACCAGCCCCTGAAATTCTTGCGCAATGCCTTCGCCGCGCAAAGTCAGGCGCTTTTCGCCGTCGATGAACACCGGCGCGGCAGGTGCCTCGCCCGTGCCGGGCAAGCTGATGCCGATGTCGGCGTGCTTGCTTTCACCCGGGCCATTGACGATGCAACCCATGACCGCCACCTTGAGGTTTTCCACCCCGGGGTAGCGGCTGCGCCAGACAGGCATCTGGGCGCGCAAGAAGTCGTCGATTTGCTTGGCCAATTCCTGGAAGGTGCTGCTGGTCGTGCGACCACAGCCAGGGCATGCCGTGACGCTGGGCACAAAAATGCGCAAGCCCAGCGATTGCAAAATTTCGGCGGCAATCACCACCTCTTGCGTGCGCGCCTCACCCGGCTGGGGCGTGAGCGAGACACGGATGGTGTCGCCAATGCCTTCTTGCAGCAAGATGGACAAGGCCGTGGCCGACGCCACCGTGCCCTTGGTGCCCATGCCTGCTTCGGTCAGGCCCAGGTGCAAGGCGTAATCGGTGCGGCGGCCCAACTCGCGGTAGACCGAGATCAGGTCTTGCACGCCCGACACCTTACACGACAACGCGATTTGCGCGCCGTTGAGACCCATGGCCTCGGCCCGCTGGGCAGAAGAAATGGCCGAAGAAATCAAGGCTTCGTACATCACCTGACGGGCTTCCCAAGGCGCGGCACGCTGGCTGTTGGTGTCCATCAAGTCGGCCAGCAATTCCTGATCCAGGCTGCCCCAATTCACACCAATGCGGATGGCCTTGTCATAACGCATGGCCGCTTCGATCATCTGACCGAACTGCACATCGCGTTTGTCGCCCTTGCCCACGTTGCCGGGGTTGATGCGGTACTTGGACAGCGCCTGTGCGCAGGCCGGGTAGTCGGTCAACAGGCGGTGGCCGTTGTAATGGAAGTCACCGATCAGGGGCACGTCGATGCCCATCTTGTCGAGTTGGTCGCGAATGTGCGGCACAGCCTGCGCCGCCTCGGGCGTGTTGACGGTGATGCGCACCATCTCGGAGCCAGCAAGTGCCAGTTCCTTGACCTGGATGGCCGTGCCGATCACATCCACCGTGTCGGTGTTGGTCATGGACTGCACGCGCACGGGAGCGCCGCCGCCCACCGTCACCACGCGGGAGCCCCAGACCACTTTGGACTGGCGGCTTTGACGCTGTGCGGGCACGGCGATGGCAATGGGGGATGGGACGCTCATGGTTTCACCTCGGAACGGGCCCCACTGCCAATGACATCACTGGCGGATGCGGGTCGGATGGACTGGCCCACGGGGGCTTGAGGCACCGTCGCGGGGGCCGACGACTCGGCTTGCGATGGCACGACGACCACCGCCCCCAGCGGCAAGGCTTCGGGGGCTGCAGGCACAGGCAGCACCACCTGGGGCTCGACGGTGACAGCGCGTTCGTTGTTGGCACCTGCGCCCAGAGCGGCCCAAACCCCATGGACCCAAGTCCACTGGGACGGGCCAGGCAACCAAATCAAGGCCGCAATCAGCAAGACCATCCCCAGCGCGGTCGACCAAGTGGCGGCCCGGAATTTCGCTGCGGGCCGTTGTGTCTGGGCAAAAGCTGTCGGTGTGATGAGCGCATGGCGCACAGCGCCATGGGGCTCAAGGTAGTTGGCCGCTTGCGGCAGCAACGCCAAAATGGGCGCGGGATCCACGCCCAGCCGTCGGCTGACCGCAGCCGCCAACGAACGGGCAAATACGGGGCTCTGGTCAGCCGGGTGCTGGTCGGCCTCCAACGCCTCCAGTCGGCCAACAGGGACTTTCAGGCTCAGCGACAACATCAGCAAATCCACCCCCGCTCGCAGCCGCGCGGCTTGGAGCAGCTGACCTGCGGTCAGCGCGCCCTCTGGCGCAGGGCCGGATTCTGGGGCTGAAGGCGCATTCAAGGACGGGATTTCAGACATCACCAGACTCCTGGGGTGGAGGCACAGCGGCAGGCGACCACACAATGGTGCGCTGCTGCGCCATGCGGTTTTGGACTTGTGTGCGGTCTTTTACATCACCGGCCAATTGCCCGCAAGCCGCATCGATGTCGTCACCCCGCGTTTTGCGCACCGTGGTCACCAGACCGGCGTCTTGCAATTGTTTGGCAAAGGCCTGCACACGGGCCTGGGACGAGCGCAACAAACCGGAAGCCGGGAACGGGTTGAAAGGGATCAAATTGAACTTGCAGCGCAAGCCCTGTCTGGCGTGCTTTTGCACCAAGTCAATCAGCTGGTGGGCGTGCTCGGGCTGGTCATTGACGCCATCGAGCATGCAATATTCAAACGTGATGAAGTCACGCGGCGCATGGGCCAGATAAGCGATGCAAGCTTGCATCAGTTCATCCAGCGGGTATTTGCGGTTGAGCGGCACCAGGTTGTCGCGCAAGGCGTCATGGGGGGCATGCAGAGACACCGCCAATGCCACCGGACAATCGGCCGACAGGCGCTCGATCATGGGCACCACACCCGAGGTGGACACCGTGACCCGGCGACGCGACAGGCCATAGCCATGGTCATCGAGCATGGCGCGCAAAGCCGGCACCAGGGCCGAATAGTTTTGCAGAGGTTCCCCCATGCCCATCATCACCACATTGGAGATGACGCGCTCTTCGGTCTGGAGGTGCTTGCGCAAAAAGTGTTCAGCAAACCACAACTGGGCCAGAATTTCGCCCGTGCTCAGGTTGCGGCTGAAACCCTGGTGACCGGTGGAGCAAAAACGGCAACCCACGGCACAACCGGCCTGGGAAGAAATGCACAAGGTGCCCCGGTCGTCTTCGGGGATGAACACCGATTCGATGGCATTGCCATCGCCGACGTCGAACAGCCACTTGATGGTGCCGTCGGTCGATATGTGCTGGCTGATCACGGGCAGCGCCAAAACGTGCGCGTGAGACTGGAGCTTTTGGCGCAAGGACTTGGCCAAATCACTCATCTGATCAAAATCAGCAGCGCCCCGCTGGTGAATCCAGCGGAACAACTGGGTGGCCCGGAAGCGTTTTTCGCCCAATCCTTCGCAAAAAACGGCCAGACCTTCCAGGTCAAATTCGAGAAGGTTGGCCGTCATGGGATCGGGGTCGCGCTGGAGCCGCGACGCTATCAGCGTGCGTAAACGTTCATGCCGGCGAAGAAGAAAGCAACTTCAGCGGCAGCGGTTTCAGGAGCGTCAGAGCCGTGCACAGCGTTGGCATCGATGCTGTCAGCGAAGTCAGCACGGATGGTGCCAGCGTCGGCTTTCTTCGGATCGGTCGCGCCCATCAGGTCACGGTTCTTGGCAATGGCGTTCTCGCCTTCCAGCGCCTGGATCATCACGGGGCCAGAGATCATGAAGTCAACCAGGTCCTTGAAGAAAGGACGGGCTTTGTGCACAGCGTAGAAAGCTTCGGCTTCGCCGCGTGACAGGTGCGCCATCTTGGCTGCGACCACTTTCAGGCCGGCTGCTTCGAAACGTGCGTAGATTTGACCGATGACGTTCTTAGCGACTGCGTCAGGCTTGATGATGGAGAGAGTGCGTTCGATGGCCATGGTATTTTTCCTGTAACGAAAGTGTTTTGAAGCATTTTTGCCATGTGGCAAAGCCTCTGATTCTAACCTGAGCAGACAGCTCAACTGCCCCTGCGAGGCCGCATGGCCCCACAGGAGAAACCCAAATCAACGGCTGCGAGCACCGCCGCCGCGACCGCCCCGCCCTGGACCACCCGGGGCTTTTTTCAGTCGGTTGAAACTTTCGGCTCCGATGTACTTGGCCTCACTTTTCGGCGCATCCGATTTGGCATGCAGCCCGGAGCCACCGGGTGCCTGGTTGGGCTTGGCCGCCGGTTTCGCACGCGGCACAGCGGTTCCGGTGCGGCCCTGGCCACCGGTGCGTGGGCGGCGGTCATTGCGATCGGTTCTGGAGACTGGTCGCGGCACGGCGGTCCGTGTGCGGTCAAGGGTGCCTGCCGCGCGCATCAGCGCACGGATATCGGACTCGTCCAACTCCAGCCAGGCGCCTCGGCGCAAGCCGTGCGGCAACACCATCGCGCCGTAGCGGATGCGGATCAGGCGGCTGACGGCGTGGCCGACGGCCTCCATCATGCGGCGCACCTCGCGGTTGCGGCCTTCCGAAATCGTGACGCGGTACCAGCAGTTGGAACCTTCGCCACCACCGTCTTCGATCGAGCCAAACTGGGCTGCGCCATCGTCCAGCATCACGCCGTCCAGCAAACGCTGCTTTTCTTCTTTGCTCAAGGCACCCAGCACGCGCACCGCGTATTCACGCTCCAGACCAAAGCGCGGGTGCATCAACTGATTGGCCAACTCGCCGGAACTGGTGAACAGCAGCAAGCCTTCGGTGTTCAGGTCCAGACGGCCCACAGACTGCCATTTGCCGTTTTGCAAACGGGGCAATTTACGAAACACCGAGGGCCGGTTTTGCGGGTCGTCGTGGCTGACGATCTCGCCTGCCGGCTTGTGGTAAGCGATCACCCGCGCTGGGGGCGGGTCAATGCGAATGTGAATCGGCTTGCCGTTGACCTTGATCTGGTCACCGTATTGGACCCGCTGCCCCACGTGGGCGGGTTCGTTGTTGACCGAAATCCGGCCTTCCAGAATCAGCTTTTCCATCTCCAGACGGGAACCCATGCCCGCTTGGGCCAAGACCTTGTGCAGCTTGGGCGAGTCGGTCTGGGGGGCCAGCACGCGCTTGCCCAGGTCGATGGCCACCGCGTCAGCGGCTTCTTCGTCATCGAACTGCCCCGAGACGACATCGGCCAGTTCAATCGGCTTGTAAACCGACTCGGCTGGCGCATCGGCCCGGGATGGACGGCCAGCAGTTTCTGGCGTGGACGAACGGTTGTCGTCTTGAGGATTGGGGTTCATATATTGGTGGACTCTTCGCCATGCAGCGGACGGTCAGGGTGGTTGTCTGGGTTCACAGACAGGCGAGGTTCAGCAAGGGGGTCGGGCAGCACGCCTGCGGCGGCGTCTTGCGCATCCGCTACCACAGGCATGTCGAACGGCAAGGCGTTGATGGCGTCTTCCAGCGACAAGGACGGCTGCACTGGCAGCGACTCCACCAAGCCCGACAAAGCCGGGGTTTGGCCATCGACTTGCGACAACATGGGCAACTGGTCCAGTGCGGCCAGACCCAAATCGTCGAGGAACTGGCGCGTCGTGGCATACAAGCCCGGGCGGCCCACGGTTTCACGGTGGCCAATGACTTCCACCCACCCGCGGTCTTCCAGTTGTTTCAGGATTTGCGAGTTGATGGTGACGCCGCGGATGTCTTCCATGTCGCCCCGGGTGACCGGTTGGCGGTAGGCAATGATGGCCAGGGTTTCCAGCACCGCGCGGGTGTATTTGGGCGGTTTTTCGGGATGCAACCGGTCCAGGTAGGGCCGCAACTCGGGCCGGCTTTGGAACCGCCAGCCGCTGGCCACCTGGGTCAGCTCCAGGCCTTTCGGGGCCCATTCCTGTTGTAAATCTTGCAGCATTTGCCGCAGGGTGTCGGCCCCGAGCGCATCGTCAAACAACACGCGCATGTCGCGCAGTGACAAAGGCTGACCGGCCGTGAGCAAGGCCGTTTCCAGGACACGCTTGGCTTGCGCCGTGTTCATGTGTCGATCTTTCGGGAAAAGGACGCCTCACGGCGTCAAAGGTGCAGAGGTGATGGCCATTTCCGGATGGAAACCGCCCCGTTCTGGAGGGCTTTGGCCCTTGGCCAAGCCCTGGTTGCGCGCGAACCGGCGAATCCGGCTCAAGCTCCCTGAGTGGGCTGATTGTAGCTGAGCCCCCAAACCGACAGGGCCTGGGCCATGTCGGCGGGCAAAGCGCAGCGCAGGTCGATTGCCTGTCCGGTGATGGGGTGGGCAAAAGCCAGATGCCAGGCATGCAAAGCCTGGCGCTCCATGCCGGCGGCCTTGGCGCCCCCGTACACGGCGTCCGCCACCAAAGGGTGGCCGGTATGGGCCATGTGCACCCGGATCTGGTGGGTGCGGCCGGTGTGCAATGTGCACTGCACCAGACAGCCCAGGTGGTTTTGGTCGAGCAGCTCGATCGTGGTGGCAGCGGTCTTGCCCGACTGGTAGCTCAGGTCCACCACGGCCATGCGCAAACGGTTTGCGGGGTCCCGGCCAATCGCGGCCTCCACGGTCATGGGCGAAGGGGCCGTCCAGGGTTTGTGGGCCAATGCCACATATTGCCGATGCACATCCCGGGCCGCTATTTTCTGCACCAGGGCATCCATGGCCTGGCGGGTGCGCGCGACCACCATCAAGCCGCTGGTGTCTTTGTCCAGCCGGTGCACAATGCCCGCCCGGGGCACATCAGCCGCCTGCGGGTCGAGCGCCAGCAGCCCGTTGAGCAGGGTGCCCCGCCAATTGCCCGGCGCCGGATGGACCACCAAACCGGCAGGCTTGTTGATCACGCGCAGGTGCGCATCTTCATACAGCACCTCGATGGGCATGTCTTCCGGCACAAACGCCTGCGACTGCGGCGTGGCGCGCAGCGTGACCTCGACCCGGTGTCCCAAACGGACTTTGGTGGACACCTTGGTCACCACGCGCCCGTCGATCAAGGCATCGCCTTGCTCGATCAGTTGCTGCAAATAGCTGCGCGAAAACTCAGGCACCATTTGTGCCAAAGCACGGTCCAGACGCTGGCCATGCAAGGCCATCGGCACCTGGGTCACCCGCACCTCTTCGTCAGCCGCTTCCAGCGCGCGTTCCCCATCGTCCGCCAAGGCGGAGGGCTCTTCCATTTCGGGGTCGGTCGATATAATCAAAGTGTTCAACAGTACAAGGGTGTCACAGATGCGAAGCTTCAGATTATCGATGGTTCCAGGTGGCCTGGTTTTGGCTGCAAGCCTGTGGCTGTCGGGCTGCGCCAACACCCCCAAAGACGTGACCGCAGGCTGGACACCCGAAAAAATCTACAGCGAAGCCCGCGACGAAGCCAACGCAGGCGCATGGGACAAGGCGATCGGCTATTACGACAAGCTGGAAGGCCGTGCAGCAGGCACGGTTCTGGCGCAACAGGCCCAAATCGACAAGGCCTACGCCCAGTACAAAACCGGCGACAAGATCCAGGCCATTGCGACCCTGGACCGCTTCATCCGCTTGCACCCCGCCAGCCCCGCCCTGGACTACGCGATCTACCTCAAGGGCCTGGTGAATTTCAACGACAACCTGGGCCTGTTCTCGTTCCTCACCCGGCAAGACCTGTCCGAGCGCGATCAGAAAGCCGCCAAAGATTCGTACGAAGCCTTCAAAGAGTTGAGCACCCGCTTTCCCGACTCCAAGTACGCCCCCGAAGCACGCCAGCGCATGCTGCACATCGTGAATGCCTTGGCCGCCTACGAAGTGCACGTGGCGCGTTACTACGCCAACCGGGGTGCGCATGTGGCCGCCGTGAACCGGGCGCAGCAAGCCATCGCCGAATACCCGGGCGTGCCGGCTGTCGAAGAAGCGCTGAGCATTCTGGTCAGTTCTTACGAAGCCATGGGCATGACCACCTTGCGCGACGACAGCAAACGCGTGCTTGAAAAAAACTTCCCCCAGTCCCGCTACCTCAAGACCGAAGAGGTCAAGAAGTCATCGGCTTGGTGGCGTCTGTGGTGAATTGACCCAAGGTCGCTAAAAACTCGGCGTGGCCACTCAGGCGACGCATCTCTGGCAAGCCGCGAACCAGCCTGCGGCCATACGACATGGTGGCTAGGCGCGTGTCGCACACCACCAGCACGCCACGGTCTGTTTCACTGCGAATCAAGCGCCCTGCCCCTTGCTTGAGCGCCACGGCGGCCTCCGGCAAAGCGTGGTCGGCAAACGCGCTGCGGCCTTCCCGTGTCACACGCTGGCTGCGCGCCTCAAACAAGGGATCGCCCGGCGGTGGAAACGGCAACTTGTCGATGACCACCAACTGCAGGGCATCGCCGGGCACATCAAAGCCCTCCCAAAAAGAAGCCGAGGCCACCAGCACACAGCCCGAGCGCCCTTGCGCAGACCCTTCCCTGAAGCGCTCCATCAAACGCCGTTTGGGGCTTTGGCCTTGCACCAGCACTTCCACGTTCGAGGCCGGGTCCAGACGGGTTTGCAAATACTCCCCGATCGCGCGCATGGCGTTCAACGTGGTCGTGAGTACCAAAGTTCCACCCCCGAGCAACTGCACCGCCTCGACCACCAACTGCGCCACGTGTCCGGCGTGCCCTGGATCACCCGGTTTGGGCAAATGCGCAGGCACATACAACGCGGCTTGCTGTGCGTAGTCAAAGGGGCTGGTGACCTGCATCACCTGCGCCGAGGTCAAGCCGCAAGGCTCGGTGAACCAGCGCAGGCTGGGCTCATCCCCCAAGGTGGCCGACGTGAAAATCCAGGCCCTTTGGCCCACCCCACCTTGGCCAGCTTGGTGGTCTGCGTCCAGCTGCGGGGCTCCCGCCAACAAGGCCTGAACCGAGTCCGGGTCGAATGCATCCGCGTTGTCCACATCCGCGTTGTCCACATCCGCGTCGTCCGCAGCCTGGGGCGCAGGCATGGGCCGGGTCAAGGCCGAAAAGGCCTGCGCGATGTCCAGCGGCGACTGCACCAAACGCAGTTGCGCACTGACTTCGGCCCAGCGCACCCCTTCGGGGTCCGGCGGGGTAGAAAACAAGGTCGCCTGTTGGCCCAGCTCGCGGGTGCGTTCGACCAGGCGCTGAAAATCCGGGGCCAATTCAGCCACGGTGTCCAGCCCGCTTTGCACTTGCGCCAGCGCTTGCTGCAGGTTCTGCAAAGCCGCCGTCCACTCTGACTCCTCCACGCCCTCAGGCCAGGCCTCTGTCCAGCGCAAGCGGACAGAGCCCCGGTGCAGGCCCGCAGCCAGGCGCAGATCGCGGGAAGATTTTTCCAACCGGTCCGTCAAGGCATGCCAGTCCACCAAGCCACGCGCCAACTGGAGGCCCGTGGCCAACACATCGCGTGACAATTCCAGCAACTGAACGGTTGACAGTTGCTGCCCCAGAAAATTCACACCGATCTCGTTGAGCTGATGCGCTTCGTCAAACACCGTGACGCGCACGGTGGGCAGCAACTCGGCCACCCCCGACTCGCGCACGGCCATGTCGGCAAAAAACAGATGGTGGTTGATGACCACCACATCGGAGGCCATGGCCTCTTTGCGGGCCAGGTTCACATGGCAGGCCCGGTAGCGCGGGCAGCTGGAGCCCAGACAGTTGTCCCGCGTCGACGTCACCAGGGGCCACAAGGATGAACGCTCGTCCAGGCCCGTGAGTTCTGCCATGTCACCGGTGCGGGTGGATTGCGCCCAGGTTTCGATTTTGGCCAGCGCACGCTGGGCACCCGGCTGGGCCGACTCGGGACTGTGCCGCGCCTGTTCCATGCGGTGCAAGCACAGGTAATTGGAGCGCCCTTTCAGCAAAGCCACGCGAATGGGCAAACCCAGCACCTCGACCAAACGAGGAATGTCGCGGGAAAACAATTGGTCTTGCAAGGCCTTGGTGGCGGTAGAGACCAAAGCCCGCTGACCACTGAGCAAAACGGGCACCAGATAGGCATAGGTTTTGCCAACGCCCGTGCCCGCCTCCACCACCAGTTGTCCGCCCTGCTCCAGCGTCTGGCCCACCGCCATGGCCATGTCGGTTTGCCCGGCCCGAGGCTGAAAGCCGGGCACCGCCTGGGCCAACGCACCGTGGCTGGACAAGGTCTCGGCCACCCTTTGCAGCAACAAACTCAAGCGGGCTCCTTGGGGACCAGCATAGACTGCAATTGGGCAATTTGATCGCGCAGCGCAAGGCGGCGTTTTTTCAAGCGCCGCAACAACAGTTCGTCCAGCGGCAGGGGCGCCCCCACCGCCTGGTCAATCAAGGCATCCAGGTCGGCGTGGGCCATTTGCCACTCGATCAACTGGCGTTGCGGCGAACGCAGGTCTTCAGGCGCTTCGTGTGTCATGGTGGGTTGCGGTTTTCTGGCTGCTTGCCTTCCAGTCGCAAACTGCGCTGTTCGGTGCGCCACTGGCGTTCTTGGGCATTCAACAACAGGTCTTGCTGGCGCAAGGGCTCCAGCGCTGCACGGCGGTTTTTGCGGGCCGCACTGAGACAGGCGTTCACGGCAAAATTTTGCCAGCAGGCCCGGGCCTCTTGCTGATAAACCGCCATGACCTCGGCACGCTGGCTGGCGATGTGTTCCCGCTGAACGCGGATGAATTCGGGCTCACCCACCAAGGACTGCGCGCCCAGCCAGGGGGTGGTCAATGCGACCCAGACGGCCAATATCAAGCGTTTCATGTGATGTGCGTGTCCACCGTGCGGTGCTCCAGGGCCAGAAACTCACTGGACTGCATTTCGTGCAGGCGCGAGACGGTGCGCGGAAACTCATGCGCCATGGGGCCTGCGGTGTACAGCTCCTCTGGTGCCACAGCGGCCGACATGATCAACTTGACGCGGCGGTCGTACAACACATCGATCAACCAGGTGAAGCGCCGCGCCTCGGACGCCATGCTCACCGGCATGTGCGGCACATTGCTCAGCAAGACGGTGTGGTACTGGGTGGCAATTTCGAGGTAATCGTTTTGCGAACGCGGGCCACCGCAAATGGCCTTGAAGTCAAACCAGACCACATCGCCCGCACGGCGCCGGGCATGGATTTGACGGGCTTCGATGTGCAACACCGGGTCTTCGTCGGGGCCGGTGGCCAGGCGGTTGAAGGCGTCGTGCATTTGCGCATCGGCCTGCTCACACAAGGGCGTGTGGTAGAGCTTGACCATCTCCAGCGTGCGACGGCGGTAGTCGGTGCCGTTGTCCACATTCAGCACCTGCATGCGTTCATTGAGCAAGTCAATGGCGGGCAAGATGCGGTCGCGGTGCAAACCATCCGGGTACAGACCCTTGGGCTCGAAGTTGGAGGTGGTCACAAACCCCACACCGTTGTCGAACAGCGCCACCAGCAGGCGGTGCAAAATCATGGCATCGGTGATGTCGGCGACATGGAATTCATCAAAGCAGATCAGGCGGTAACGCTTGGCCATGCGTTTGCCCAATTCGTCCAGCGGGTTCACGGTGCCCTGCATGGCTGTGAGTTCGCGGTGCACTTCGCGCATGAACTCGTGGAAATGCAAACGCGTCTTGCGCTGGATCGGCACGGCGGCAAAAAAACAATCCATCAAGAAACTTTTGCCGCGCCCCACGCCGCCAAACATGTACACCCCCTTGGGGATGGCCGGGCGACTGAGCAGCTTTTTCAGCGCGTTGGAGCGCTTGGATTTGTACACCGACCATTCGCTGGCACAGCGCTCCAAAGCCTCGATGGCCCGCAACTGTGCAGGGTCGCTTTGGTAACCGCGTTTTTGCAGCTCTTCTTCGTAAACGGCACGCACTGACATGGGTGATGGGCTCTTCGATTCAAAAACAAAACCCGGGACCAGGCCCGGGTTTTCAGGGATGCAGAACTTTAACCCAACTCGCCCAAAACCACTGTTTCGGGCGCGTCAAAGACTCAGAAGTTCAAGCTGCGCTTGTCCACCGCCAAAGCCGCTTCCTTGGTCGCTTCAGACAACGAAGGATGCGCGTGGCAAATGCGGGCGATGTCTTCGGCACTGGCGCGGAATTCCATCGCCACGACGGCCTCGGAAATCAGCTCAGACGCCATCGGGCCCACGATGTGCACACCCAGGATTTCGTCGGTCGTGGCATCGGCCAAAAACTTCACCATGCCGGTGGTGTCACCCAAGGCGCGTGCGCGGCCGTTGGCCAAGAACGGGAAGGTGCCCGCCTTGTACGCCACGCCGTCGGCTTTGAGCTGCTGCTCGGTGCGGCCCACCCAAGCGATCTCGGGGCTGGTGTAGATGACCCAGGGGATGGTGTTGAAGTTGACGTGCCCGTGTTGGCCAGCGATGCGCTCGGCCACGGCAACGCCTTCTTCTTCGGCTTTGTGCGCAAGCATCGGGCCACGCACCACGTCGCCCACCGCCCACACGCCGGGCAGGTTGGTTTTGCACTCGGCGTCGACCACCACCGCGCCGCGCTCGTCCAGCTGCAAGCCCACGGCTGCGGTGTTCAGGCCAACGGTGTTGGGCACGCGGCCGATCGAGATGATCAGCTTGTCAGCATCCAGCACCACGGCTTCGCCCTTGGCATTGGTGTAGTTGACGGTGACACCCTTCTTGCCGTTGACGATCTCGCCGACTTTCACGCCGAGCTCAATCTTCAGACCTTGTTTGTCAAAAGCCTTTTTGGCTTCCTTGGCGATTTGCTCATCCACGGCGCCCAGGAAGGTCGGCAGACCTTCAAGGATGGTGACTTCCGAGCCCAAACGACGCCAGACCGAGCCCATTTCCAGGCCGATCACGCCGGAGCCGATGAGCGCCAGCTTCTTGGGCACAGCACCCACGCGCAAAGCGCCGTCATTCGACAACACGTTGACTTCGTCAAACGGCGTGCCCGGCAAGGCACGGGCGTTGGAGCCGGTGGCGATGATGACTTGCTTGGCGGTGATGGATTCTTCCGTCTTGCCAGCGACCTTGATGGTGTAGCCGCCTTCGGCTTGGCCCGCAAAGCTGCCGCGACCGTGGAAAAACGTGACCTTGTTTTTCTTCAACAGGTACAAGATGCCATCGTTGTTTTGCTTCACAACGCTGTCCTTGCGGGCAATCATCTTGGCCACGTCCATCTTCACGTCCTTGGCAGAAATGCCGTGCTCTGCGAAATGGTGGTTGGCGTGGTCAAAGTGCTCGCTCGATTGCAGCAAGGCCTTGGAGGGAATGCAGCCCACGTTGGTGCAGGTGCCGCCGGGCGCTGGGCCACCGGCTGCGTTGGTCCACTCGTCGATGCAAGCGACCTGGAAACCGAGTTGGGCAGCGCGAATGGCTGCAATGTAGCCACCAGGGCCACCGCCGATGACGACGACGTCGAATTGTTTGCTCATGGTAAATGTCTTCTGGATGAAAAACGCCCCCTTGGGAGGGGGCATTCAAAACAAGGGGATCAGATGTCGAACAGCAGGCGGGCTGGGTCTTCCAGCGCTTCCTTCATGGCGACCAGGCCCAGCACGGCTTCGCGGCCGTCGATGATGCGGTGGTCGTAAGACATCGCAAAGTAGTTCATGGGGCGAACCACGACTTGGCCGTTTTCCACCATGGCGCGGTCTTTGGTCGCGTGCACGCCCAAAATCGCAGACTGGGGTGGGTTGATGATGGGGGTGGACATCATCGAGCCGAAGGTGCCGCCGTTCGAGATCGAGAAGGTACCGCCGGTCATCTCTTCGATGCCCAATTTGCCGTCACGGGCTTTCACGCCGAATTCGGCAATCTTCTTCTCGATGTCGGCAAAACTCATCTGGTCGGCGTTGCGCAAAATGGGCACCACCAAACCGCGTGGCGAGCCTACAGCGATACCGATGTCGAAGTAGCCGTGGTACACGATGTCGTTGCCGTCCACCGAGGCGTTCAACACAGGGAACTTCTTCAAGGCATGCACTGCGGCTTTGACGAAGAAGCTCATGAAGCCGAGCTTCACGCCGTGTTCTTTCTCGAAACGCTCTTGCATGCGCTTGCGCATGTCCATGACAGGCGCCATGTTGATTTCGTTGAACGTGGTCAAGATGGCGTTGGTCGATTGCGATTGCAACAAACGCTCGGCCACGCGTGCGCGCAGACGGGTCATGGGCACGCGTTGCTCTGGACGGTCGCCCAAAGCCACCGCAGGTGCGGCCACTTGGGGCAATGCTTTGGTCGGTGCGCCTGTGGGGATGACCGCCGCCGTCGACTTGACGCCACCGGCCACGGCCGACAGCACATCGCCCTTGGTGACGCGACCGTCTTTGCCGGAACCAGCCACCGAGCCAGCGGCCAGCTGGTTGTCGGCCATCAGCTTGGCGGCTGCGGGCATGGCCACACCGGCCATGTTGCCGCCAGTGGCCGCAGCAGCCACGGGAGCCGCAGCAGGCGCTGCAGCCACCGCAGCGGCGGGGGCTGCAGCAACGGCACCGGCTTTGCCTTCGGTGTCGATGCGGGCAATCAGTTGTTCGGCGGCCACGGTGCCGCCATCTGCCACGATGATTTCGGAGATCACACCAGCCGCAGGTGCGGGCACTTCGAGCACAACCTTGTCGGTCTCGATTTCGATCAGGATTTCATCGGCAGCGACGGCTTCGCCGACTTTCTTTTTCCACTGCAGCATGGTGGCTTCTGCCACGGACTCGGAGAGTTGGGGAACTTTGACTTCTACGATAGCCATGTTGAATTCTCTTTAAAGGTTAAACGCAAGGTTGTTCTGGAAGATCACTTGGTCAGCACGAAGCCCTTGAGCTTCGAGAACGCCGCCTCGATCAGTGCTTTTTGCTGGTCCTGGTGCAGGTGTGAGTAACCGACCGCTGGCGATGCAGACGCTGCGCGACCGGCATAACCGAGCTTTTGACCCTCGAGCATGTTCTCGTGGATGTTGTGCTGAATGAAGAACCAGGCACCCTGGTTCTGTGGCTCGTCCTGGCACCACACGATGTCGGTGGCGTTGGGGTACTTCTTGATCTCGGCCGCAAACGCCTTGTGCGGGAACGGATAGAGCTGTTCCACGCGAATGATCGCGGTGTCGTCAGAGCCCTTGGCTTCGCGCTGCTTGACCAGGTCGTAATACACCTTGCCCGAGCAGGCGATGACGCGCTTGACCTTGTCAGCCTTGAGCGCCTTGTTCTCGGGGATCACGGTCTGGAAGCTGCCTTTGGTGAACTCGGACACGGGCGATGTCGCGTCCTTGTTGCGCAGCAGCGACTTGGGCGTGAAGATGACCAAAGGCTTGCGCAGGTCGCGCACCATCTGGCGACGCAGCACATGGAAAATCTGGCTGGCCGTGGTCGGCTGCACGATCTGCATGTTGGTGTCGGCCGCCAGTTGCATGAAGCGCTCAACGCGGGCCGAGCTGTGCTCGGGGCCCTGGCCTTCGTAGCCGTGCGGCAACATCAAGGTCAGGCCGTTGACACGGCCCCACTTGACTTCACCGGAGGCAATGAACTGGTCGATCACGACCTGGGCACCGTTGGCGAAGTCGCCGAATTGGGCTTCCCAGATCACCAGGGTGTTGGGGTCGTTCGAGGCGTAGCCGTATTCGAAGCCGAGCACGGCCTCTTCGGACAGGATCGAGTCGATGACGACAAACGGTGCCTGCTTGTCAGAGACATTCTGCAAGGCGACGTAGGTGCCGGTGTCCCATTTCTCACGCTTTTGGTCGTGGATCACGGCGTGACGGTGGGTGAACGTGCCACGGCCGCAGTCTTCACCCGACAGGCGCACAGGATAGCCACTGGCCACCAGCGATGCAAAGGCCATGTGCTCGCCCATGCCCCAGTCCACCGGCGCTTCGCCGCGGCCCATGGCGGCGCGGTCGTCGTACACCTTCTTCACCAATTGGTGCGGCGTCACCGACGCGGGAATGGTGGTGATTTTCTCGGCCAGACGTTTCCAGTCGGCCAGCGGGATGGAGGTGTCCCCGGCATCGGTCCACTTCTTGCCCATGTAAGGCGCCCAGTCGACGGTGAACTTGGTCTTGAAGTTGGTCAGCACCGGCTCGGTGGTGTTCTTGCCTGCGTCCAGCGCAGCACGGTAGGCCTTGACCATGTCGTCGCCCAGGCTGTCGCCCAGACCTTGCGTGGTGAGCTTGTCGGCAAACAGCTTGCGGGTACCGGGGTGGGACGCAATCTTTTTGTACATCAAGGGCTGGGTCAACGCGGGTGTGTCCTGCTCGTTGTGCCCCAGTTTGCGGAAACAAACCACGTCCAGCACCACGTCTTTTTGGAACGTCATGCGGTATTCCAGCGCCAGCTGGGTGGCCAACACCACGGTCTCTGGATCGTCTGCGTTGACGTGCAGCACCGGGGCCTCCACCATCTTGACGATGTCGGTGCAGAACACGCTGGAGCGCATGTCACGCGGGTCAGAGGTGGTGAAACCGATCTGGTTGTTGATGATGATGTGGACCGTACCGCCGGTGGAGTAGCCACGGGT